>MDTG01271624.1_pt1 | contig 40404 bp, 37 predicted proteins | sample 811421 | NCBI WGS metagenome assembly MDTG01 (sample SAMN05326645, study PRJNA326480) | marine metagenome | isolation source: seawater | place: Pacific Ocean: South East | collected 2011 | reverse complement strand
GTATGCGATTTACTAGATAAATGGATTATAATATCAAATTTAAGATTAATATCATCAAGCTCAGAAACATAAATAACATTATCTACATCATTTAAACTATTTTTTTTAATTGGAAACCTAAATAGAATATATATTTTATAGTCTTTATTTTTAAAATATTTTACAATTTTAGTTCCAATAAATCCAGATGAACCAGAAATTAATATACGCATTATTTATCCCTTATAAATTTTTAAATGCTCTTCATTAACTTTTTTTATTGAAAATTTTTTTTCAGCAATTAATCTACTTTTTCTTGACATTGTATCAAAATGATTTTTTCTTATTAATATTTTTTCCATTGCTTGAATTAATGAGGATGTATTTTTTGGCTCGAATAAATATCCATTCTGACCGTCAATAACGCATTCTTTACAGCCAGGGACATTAGTTGTAATAATTGGCCTTCCAACTGCATTGGCTTCAATAAGAAATTTCGGCAAACCTTCTCTATATGAAGGTAATACAATCACATCTGAATTTTTAATATATTCAATAATATTTCTTTGATAATTTTTGAAAAACTTATTTTTATTATCCTGCCAATCATTTATAATTTTCTTATCAACATATGAGGGGTTATTTTTATCAATATCCCCTATAATAATAAATCGTACCTTTTTATTATTTAGTAAAATTTCTTGAGAGGCATTTATAAATTCAATAATTCCTTTATCTTTGAGCAATCTTGCAGCTAATAAAAAAGTCGTGTTTTCATTATTTGGTATCTTAGAATATTTAATTTGTTGTAAATCGATACCTGATCCAGGAATAATTATTGATTTATCTTTTTTAAATTTTGTACTTGAATGTATAAATTTATAATCATCAATATTCTGAAAAATAATATTTATATTCTTTAAATTAAAAAGTTTTTTTGAAAAATAATTAAATATATTTTTTAATATTTTTGCTCTTAATGACTGATTAGATGCTATGTAGCCTATGCCTGAGAATGATATAACTACTTTACTACTATTAAGTTGATTTCGTAATAAAGAAGCATAAAATATTGGTTTTATAGTTATAAAATGATGAATATAGTTTTTATTTATTTTTATCAATTTTCTGATTTTGAATATATTTTTACTTTCATTAAAAATATTAAACTCTGATCCTCTAAAATTAATATCTATTATTTGATAACTTTTAAATTTTTCATTTGGAATATCTGTATCTACTTTACAACAAATGATAACATTATAATTATTATTGTTAGCCAATCTTACCAAATTCATTCTGTGAGAAATAAAAAATTTAAGAGAATTAACATAGAAGACTATACCTTTATTTATCATTAAAGAGTTTTATAAATATAATTTTTGTTAGATTTGGAATTCTTTATTATTGATTTAACATCAAACAACAAGCCATTTTTAAATAAATTTTTATCAAAAAATTTTATGTTATCCAAAATAAGAAATTCATTATGAGCTACACATATGAAAATAATATGAGATTTTTTAATATCTTTAATTTTTTCAATTTTATATGATTTATTTTTTATTGATAATTTCTTTACATATGGATCAAAAATTTTGATTATATGATTTTTATTTTTTAAATATTCAATTAAGTCAAATACTTTTGAATTTCTAACATCTGCACAATTTTCTTTAAAAGTAATTCCTAATATATTTATTTTTAATTTTTTATTCTTAGGAAAATATTGCAAAGCTTTTTTTGCAATATACACTCCCATACTGTCATTTATTTCTCTACCGGATAAAATTAACCTTGGGTTATATCCAGTTTTTTTTGCTTTATAAGTTAAGTAGTATGGATCAACACCAATACAATGACCTCCTACTAAGCCAGGTTTAAAATTAAGAAAATTCCATTTTGTTGAAGCTGCTTTTAGAACTTCATAGGTATCAATGTTCATTTTATTAAAAATTTTAGAAAATTCATTTATAAGAGCAACATTTAAATCTCTTTGGGTATTTTCGATTACTTTTGCAGCTTCAGCTGTCTTTATATCTTTCGTTGAATAAATTTTTCCATTAGTTACACTTGCATAGGTATTCTTGATAATTTTTAAATATTTAGTACTTTGCGCTGAAACTATTTTATTAATTTTTTCAAAATTATTTTTTTTATCGCCAGGATTAATTCTTTCTGGTGAATATCCAATATGAAAATCAATCTTATTAAGTAGACCTGAATATTTTTCTATTAATGGAATGCATATTTCTTCAGTTAAACCAGGATAAACAGTTGATTCATAAACAATTATATCATTTTTTTTTATTATTTTAGCTAAATTTATTGTTGCTTTCTTTATAACTTTTAGATCCGGTTTTTTATTTTTATTAATAGGAGTTGGGACTGCAATTATATGAAAATTTGCATTTTTTAAATTACTAATATCAGAAGTATAATTAATTTTTGTTTTTTTTAATTTTTTTACGGAAACTTCATTTGTTATATCATAAAAGTTTTGTAATTGCTTAATTCTATTTTTATCTATGTCATACCCTATAGTTTTAAATTTCTTTGAAAAAGCTATACTAACTTGTAAACCTACATAACCCAATCCTGATACTGAAATTACAATTTTTCTCATTTTTTAATCGATAATTTTAAAAAACCTAATAACAAACCAGGTAATTTTGAAATATCAAAAATAATACGCCAGAAAGATATTAAAATCCAATTTAAAGGAAATAAATTACTAATTAAAACCGAGTTTCTAATTGGCCTTAATATAGAAAAATAAAATAAATAAATTATCATATTAATGGTAAAAAAAATATAAATTGTATTTTTTTCAAATATAAATAAAGGTATTAAAGAATAGATTATAAGAAAAAAATAAATCTTTTTTTGGTGGTTTAAGTCTTTATGAATATCAGAATAGGCTAAAGAGTAAGTAAACCATTTATTAATATTAAATAAAAATTTATCAGAAAGTCCGTGGTAGTATATAATTTCTTTGTTAGCAATTGGTTTATATATTTCTAATCTCGAAAGCCAATCTATATCCTCTCCTGCCCTGGTATTTAAAAAATATAGATTATTTTCATTTATTAAAGATCTTAAAATGATTGTACCTGTTGCTGAAATATATGAATTCTCGCCATATGTAGAGAATTTAATAATATTTTTCACATAATTATTTGCCAGTGTTAATCTTCTACCAAGAAGAATTTTTAAATTATTTTTTTTTAAATAATTGTAAGATTTTTCTAACCAATCAAAAGAGGGAAAAGTATTAACATCGAAGAAAGTAATATATTTAGATTTTGAAAGTTTGATACCTAAGTTTCTTGCAGTGCCAGGATGTAATTTATTAACTTTTTTATAAATAACTGATTTATTTAATAATGATAAATTTTTATAATAACTATTTAGTTGAAAATTACTGCCAGAATTTATAAGAATTATTTCATTTGGAATGACGGTATTATTTAAAAGAGTAGAAATAAGAAATTTAATTGAGTTATTTGGTTTAAATATTGGTATGATTATACTTATATCAATCTTTAATTTTTTCTTATTCATAGTGCACAATACTATCATAAAAATAAGCAATAAAAAAAGGGATAAAACCAAAAGTGATAACTTGATGCCTAAATGCTGTACCCCAATTGAAAGTACCTATCGAAAATGATAAATCTATTGATAAAACTATTATAAAAATAAGGAATAAATCATTGTTTATGAATTTCTTTCTTTTAACAATATAGATTAAAAAATATATCATTATTGTTACTTTAAAAAGCTTTTCAATAATAATAATTAAATCAGGATAAAGAACTTTATCAAAATTTATAAAAGTAGGTTCTAAAATATAAGAAAAGAAATTTTTAGATAAATAATTAAAAAATTCTAATAATGAATATATTAAGTTTATATTTTCAATATAATTAGTTCTGCCTATTGTGGGACTCGCTAAAGAACCGACTTGGAAAGTATTTATATGGTAATAAAAAAAAGATAAATCTAAAAAGCTAATGGAAAATAATATTAATAATGTAAGTATTGAGATAAAATTTAAATGAATATTAACTAAATTTATTAAATATGTAACAACAAAAAAATAAATATATAAAATTAAAAAGAAAAAAATAAAAAGAATTAAAAAATAATGATGCAAATTATAGATAATTACTAAAAAAAATATTGCGGAGATAAAAGGTAATAATTTTTTTGTTTTTAAGAAAATTAAGATAAGAAAAAAAGAATTAAGAAAGCAATAAAAAATTAAGAAATCTCTTACAGATAAACTAGAGTATATTAATATTGAAGGTGATAAACAAAAATAAAATAAACCATAAAAAATTGACTTTTTTGAAAAACCAAAATTATTGAGTAATTTTTTAATTATAAAAAAAGAGTGTATCCAAATAAAAACTGAAAACAAATTTGCAGTAAAATATGAGGCTGGAAATATTTTAAAAAAAAAAGCTAAAATAACTGGATACAAATTAAATTTGTAAATTTCGATTATTGCAGATAAATTAAAATTGTTTGATAAATTAATTGCATAAATCGCAAAACCTCTTGCATCATTTGATCCAATACCAAATAAAATATTAGGAAATGAACTAAATAAATATGATAAGATAAGTCTTAAAAACAATGAAGAAATAAGCAATAATATTAAAGTATTTTTATAAAAAATTAATTTATTTTGTTTAGCCATTGCTGAAATACAATTACTGACCAAAGTGATTGGCCCCAATTTGATACTCCTATTTGATGTTCATTCCATTTTTTTTCAATTAATTTATGATTGAGTAATTTTGATCTTTTAATTTGTGGGTCAAATATAATTTCCTTCCCCCAATTATGCAAAGAAGATCTTAGCCAATGATCAATAGGGACGGCAAAACCCTGTTTAGGTCTATCTATAAATTTTTCAGGTAAATATTTTTTTAAGATTTCGTATAAAATTTTCTTACCTTTATTATTTTTTATTTTTTTATCAAGTGGTAACTCCCAGGCTGTTTCAAAGATTTCTTTATTTAAAAAAGGTGATCTAATTTCTAAACTATTTGCCATTGAAGCAATATCTGTTTTTACCAATATATCATTTGGTAGATAGTTTTCAGTATCATGTAACATCATTTTTTCTTGAATGTTAAGTTTTTTATTATCATAATAGTTATAAAAAACATTGTTATCATATTTATGATCTAGGATTAAATTTTCATCTTTTGTCCATTCTGAAATTAGGAACATAAATAATTCATCTATAGTTTGTACATTCACTAACCTATTACTCATTCTTTTTAATTTTTGGCCAGCAAATTTTACATTAATAAAATTTAAAGTAATTAATTTCAAAATATAAAATATCATATTAATATTTTTTAAAGGTATTTTCTGTATTACAGAAAATAAATATTTTCTAAAATTATATGGAAAAAAATTTATAATTTTCCATAGTTTTTGTATCCATATGTACCTATTATAACCTCCAAATATTTCATCACCTCCATCTCCACTTAAAGCCACTTTATAATGTTTACTAATTTCATTGCATACTAATAAGCTTGGTATTTGTGAAGAATCAGAAAATGGTTCTGAATAAATATTAGAAATATTTGAAACAATATCTAATCCTTTATTTTCATCTAATATTATTTCATTATGATTTGTTTTTAAGTAATTTGCAATTTTGCTAGCATAAATTGATTCATTATAACTTTGATTCTTAAATCCAATTGTAAATGTGTTAATTTTTTTTTTACTTTGAGTTTGATATAATGCACATATTAAAGAGGAATCAATACCTCCAGATAATAAACAAGCAACTGGCACATCAGCAAAAGCTTGCTTATCTATTGATGATCTTATTTTTTTCTCTATTTTATTAATATAGTCATTCTTTAAATTATTGTTGTTTTTTGATTTTAAAACAATGTCTCTGGTTTTCCAAAATTTTGTTATACTTGTATTAGAATTAAAATTTACTAAATAATTATCTTTCTTAAAATTTAATTTTACAACTTCACCTGGTTGAATTTTAAATATATTTTCAAAAATTGAATGTGGACTGGGTACAGATAAAAATCTAAAATAATATTCTAAACTTTTTTTTGAAATATTGTTATTAAAATTAGGAAATTTTAATATTGATTTTAATTCAGAAGAAAATACAAAAGAATTATTTACATTACCATAGTAAATTGGTTTTTCTCCAAAACAATCCCTCATAAGAAATAAATTTTTTTCTTCATTATTCCATAGAGCTATTGCGAATTGCCCATTAATTAAATCTAGTGTTTTGTTGATACCCATAATTGAAAAACAATTGACCAGAACTTCAGTATCAGAACTACTTTTGAAATTTAATTGAGAGTTAAAATTTTCCAAAAGTTTAGTTTTAAGTTCTTTAAAATTATAAATCTCTCCATTAAAAAAAATAGTTAATTTATTATCAAATGAATTCATTGGTTGCATAGCATTCATAGATAGATCTATAATTGACAGCCTATTAAAACCTGCGTAAAAATTTAAATCTTTATTAATATAATATTTTGTTGCATCGGGCCCGCGATGAACAATTTCATTTGTCATATTTTTTATTACTTCTACATAATTAATATTTTCAGAAGAAAAAAAACCAGAAAATCCGCACATATTAATATAAATTCAGTATTGATTTTGTTATATTACTTATTTGATATTTATTTAATATTTTTTTATCAATTTTAAATTTAGATTTATCCACTAAACATTCAATAATCTTATAAGTTAAATCTTCTGGAGAATTTGGATCAAAAAATTGTCCATTGTTATCAGTAATCTCTCTAAATACCTTAATATCACTTAAAATAATATTGCAATTAAAATTGATTGCTTCAATTAAGGGAATACCAAATCCCTCATATTTTGATGGATAGATAAAAATATCACATTTTTTATATAAATTTATTAATGCACTATTGGTTAAATTATGATGAATATTTATGTGATTTGATAAACCTAAATTCTTAATTATTTTATTCAGCTTGAAAATATATTTTGTTCTAAACCCAACTAGCGTAAATTTAAAATTAATATTAACATTTTTTAAAAGATAGGCAGAATATAAAATTATTTCGTAGTTTTTTCTTTTTTCGAATGAGCCAACACATAGAAAATGATTTGTATTTTTATGTAAATCAATTGAATTTTTATCATATTCTTTAAGATCTTCATTATAAATAGAAAATTTAAGTGGATTATAAATAACATTAGTTTTTTTTGTTTTAATTATTTTATTAACTTCTTTTTCAATTGTCTTCGAAACTGTTATAATTTGATCAGCTTTTTTAATAGCAGCTTTTAAGAAAAAATTTGAAATAAATGAAGGTCTTAGAAAGTAATTCAAACCTAGATCTTGATTAGAATATCTTATATCATGAATAGTAAAAATTATTTTAACATTTGATAAATTAATAAGAGGTAAATGTGATTGTTCATATATTTCAATATTATATTTTTTTATAATACTAGGAATTGTCTTTATACCTACTATGTATCTTTGTATAGAATTGTAGCTAAGACATTCTGTTTTAACAAATGTTAAATTTTTTTTTTTCGAAATTAAATTAGAAATTTCATAATCACTTGGCTCAAGTATATAAAATTGCAAATTTGGATTAGAAGATATTAAGTTATTATAAATAGATTTAAATCTATTTTTTGCCCCTGATTCTATAGCATTTATACATGTTCCATTTATTGCAATATTCATCTACTTTTATAGATTGCATAAAATAGAGAAAATAAAATGAAAATAAAAAAACCAAAAACTATTGAATATAATAGATACATGACCAACGAAATATTTTTATTTTCAAGTTCAATTAATTCATAAGTATATAAATTAATAGGGTAATCTATATTTTTCAAAAAAACTTTCAAAGGTTCAAACAACATTTGTTTAGAAATATTAAAACCGCCAGAACATGTTATTTTATTTTCTAAAAGTGTTAAAATAATTTTCTGATAATTGTATACTGGTGACATTAATTCACAAACATTTTTCAAGTTGTCATTTAATTTGTATTTTTTAAAATGATTATTAATTTTACAAAAGTTATCATTTTTTTTAAATAAAATTCTCTCATGGCATAAGTTAAAGAAATAAACTCCAATACCAATTAGAAAATCATTTGTAATAAATCTATATGGGATCTTTGTTCTTCCATCATTATATAATTTACGAAAATCTTCATAATTTAAAGGAATATCATTATTTATTTCATAATAAGAATTAATATCTTTTTGGACATAGAAATCTAGCAAGAATAATGAGAGAGATTGATGTAATTTAATATATTCTAAATTCATAAATTCCTCTACGTATACATTAAAATCAGATTTGATCTTTAATTTAATGTTATCAATTTCAGAAGCCGTTGGTTTGTAATTGTTTAGAGTAATATTAATATTATTTTGCTGATTATCAGTTATTTGATAATTAATATTTTTGCTTTCAAAAAACAAAACAAATTGATCCATTGTAATGTTAAAAATTAAATCATCTAAATCAAAGTATTCTGTTATTAATTGAGTTTGAGAATTTAGAAGATAATTTTGATAGTAAATATTATAATTATTTGATATTTCTTTATTAAGAACGATACTTGTTTTTGAATTTAAATTAATTTTTTTACTATCAAGTTGATGCATTGAATAACCAATAATCATAGACAAGAAAATGATTATTATAAAGAGAATATTATTTTTTAAAATATAATTTAAAAAATGTTTAAAATCAGAAAAGTAATTTAAATCATTATCATTCATATGAATTTGTTATAAACGTTTATTTCATCTTTTGTAGATTTTTCTTTATCTAAGATCTCTAATGCTTTATTTCTTAAATTAAATCCTAACGTTGAATATTTTTTGTAATTATTAAGAATTTGATTAGAATAATAAAACATTTTATCGATATTTTTATATTCAACTAAAAAACCACTTTTATAGTGTTCAATAATTTCTGATTGCCAGTCTATATCATACGCAACAATTAATGACCCGGCTAAAGAAGCTTCACATAAAGCTCTTCCTGTATGAGGTGATAAAACTAATGTACATACTGATAGAATTTCTGAAATCCAAATTTGTTTTTTTTCACCAACCAAAACTATTTTTTTATCAAGATTATATTTACTTATACATTTTTTTAAATTATTTTTTTGTGAACCATCTCCTATTATAATTAATTTAATATTATTATGATTTTCTGATAATTTTTTAAAAACATCCACAACGTCAAAAATTAATTTTTCTTTCTCTAATCTAGAAATAAATATTAGCAGTTTTTCGTTATTTGATATTATTTCATTAATTAATTTTGAATTTACAACTCTTTTACGGGGGTCGATATAATGACAATCATTAATTAAGGGCCCGTATCTTATTACTGTAGATTTATGTGAACACTTATATATTGAATTAATATATTTTTCATTATCATAATTTGCAGGAAATATATGGGATGAATGTTTGACAATAATTTTTTCAAAAAACCTTTCAATAAAAATGAATTGATAAAATTTTTTTTGAATTGGTTTTTTAATCTCATGTCTTATTTTATTATTATTTGAGCCTACTCTAATAAATAAATTTTTTTTAGTAATTTTAGATAATATTAATGCGATTAAACCTGCATATAATGAATCACCTCCTTTTATAAAATTAATTTTTTCATCATTGATTAATCTAATGATTTTAAAAATCATCTTAGATTGAAAATAAATAAAAATAAAAGGATTAAGAAATCTGAATTTTTTAAATTCATTACAAGAAAATTCATAAAAATAATGAATATTATTTAATTTTGTAAATTTATAATATTTTTTATTTAGTATTAATTTTTTGTTTGTTAAATCAGCTAACGGGTGAATACTATAAACTTTTTCAAAATATTTACCTAAATCTCTAGCATAAATAACATTTAATGAGCCCCTATTTTCAAAATCAGTTAATGTATATGAAGTATCAATAATAATTATTTTTTTCATTCAATAAATTATTTATTTTAATGAGATTAAATTATTAAAAAATTTTAACAATTTAAATATATTTCCATTGTAGTTTATTTGAAAAATACTTTTAAAAAAAATAAAGATTTTATGTTTATATGCTAATTTTAATTTATATTTATTATTTATATATATTAAATCAAAATAATTTTTTATCGAAAGATCTAATTTTTGTATAAGGTTTGTATTTACTAGTTCAAGTATTAGGTAATTAAAATTATTTTTTTTGACTAAATAATTTAAAAAAATTATAAATTTTAAATATTCATGATATTTAATTTTTTTTTTATAACCTAAATTTGCATTTTTAAAATAATTTTTATTTTTTATAGTGTACATTTGTTTGAAATGATCAGAACTTATTTCAAATGAATCTTTTATACCTTTTTCAAAATTAATTTTTGAATCTTGATGATTATGCTGTCTAGAATACAGTAGAATTTTTTGCAAGTTTTGTATTTTATATCCGTTATTGATTAAATTTGCATATAGATCAAAATCCCAAGAAATTCTTTTTTCATTACATTTAAAATTTTTTAATATGTTTGCTTTAAACATAGCGGATGAGTTTATTATAGGATTACCAAATATCATTATAAATTTAATATCATTATAATTTTCTAATACTCTAATTACTTTTTTTTCATTATTCCCAAATGTTTGGGCAGAGGTACCGCATACATCTAAATTATATTTTTCAATATAAATTAATTGGTCTTTTAGTCTATTTTTATGACTTATATCATCTGCATCCATGAAGGCTATATAATCTCCGTTTGCATAATTTATTAATTTATTAAAACAAAATGGAATACCTTTATTAATTTTATTTTTATGTTTCTTAATTCTTTTATCATTAATTCTATCAAGAATTTTTTGACTTTCATCATCTGATCCATCATTCATCACGATTAATTCAATATTTTTATATGTTTGATCTAAAATACTCTCTACTGAATCTTTGATATATTTTTCAGCATTATAAAAACTCATTATGACAGTTATGAGTTTATTATCAAAAATATTACTATCTGTCATTTATACCTAAAATAGGTTTAATAATACGTGTGTAGTATTTATCACTATTTATTATCTCAATATTAGAATTATGAATAAATTTAAAATAAAAATATTTATTTTTTTCTTTGCTGTAATTAAAAGATTTGAAAATAATTTTTTTAAAGATTTTAAATATAAAATCTTTTATAATTTTTTTAAAAAGAATTAGAAATAATACTAGTTTTCTATGTATATTAATATTGCTTTCATAAATATTTAAAAAATTATAGAAATGAAATACAAAAAATGGTAGATATAATTTAGGTTTTTTTCTACCATAAAAAGCAAAATAATCTTCCTGTAATGAATTCCATTTCTGTCTTATTCTGTAATTTAAAGTATGCTGATTTATATTTAAAAAACTTCCATAAATTGATAAATTATTTATGAAAATTATATCTCCTGCAATTGAGTTTCTTAAGAGTTTTGTTTTTTTTATTGCCTCAGATCTGTAAAGACCATAAATGCCTGTTGCAGGAAAATTATTCAGGGTTTCATTATATCTTTCATAAATATTTTTTTTATATTTGAATGATTGTAAAGAATTTCTGGATATAGTTTTATTGTCAAAAATTATTGAAGTTTCTCCCTGACATAAAACTGCCTTATGATTTTTAATCAATTCAATTAAACATTTTTCTATAAATTTTTCACTTCTAATATCATCATGACTAAACCAGCAAAAATATTCTCCATTTGATTTTATAAACACATTATTAAAATTCCAAATAATCCCTCTATTTGTTTGTGATTTAAAAAGTTTATATTTATTTTTTTTTTTTATAAAATTTTCTACAATTTCTATAGTTTTATCTTCAGATGCATTGTCTGAAATTATAACTTCAATATTTTCATAAGTTTGTTTTTCTATATTTTCTAGACATTCAAAAATAGTTTTTTCAGTATTGTAAAGCGGTAAACCAATACTTACTAAAGGTTTATAATTACTTTCTTTTGAGATATCCATTTTTAGCACTTGATATCAAAAGCTGGTTGTTTATAGATTTGTCTAACAAAAAATTTTTATTTTTTAGAAGAAATTTTTTTACAGCTGTTCCTGGGTTGTTAGTTATATTCCATGGTCTATTTTTAAAATAAGTATTATTTAATTCTTGGATAAATGTGTCATACACTATACAATAACTATTTTTTGATACTAATGGAGCATACGCATTTAATTCTGATAAAACGTGATCATGTGTATGATTGGAATCAAGCAAAACCATAATTTTTTTAAATTTTTTTGATATTTTTTTTACCTCTTTAATAGTATCTTTAGCAATAGATGATTTATTAATTAAATGCATGAGATGATAATATGGGCTTTTTTTAATTCTTTTTAGATTGTGAGCTCTTATATCTATATCTATTCCAATTAATTTTCTTTTAATTGGTTTTGCATTAGAAACTAGATCTGAATAATTAAGAAGAGCTAACATAGATGATGACATATTTAAAGACCCGCCATGCGCAATACCTGTCTCTATAATTAAGTCAGGTTTAACATCCCAAAAAATCTCTTGAAATTTAACAATATCCTGTGGGTACTGTATTATTGGTAAACCTAAGTATGTAAAATTATAAGAATATTTAGATTTTATACTTTCTTTAAAAAAATTATTAGCTTTATTAGAAAGATTACTTTTATTATATGATTTTATCCTATTTTTTTTTTGTATATTAAATTTTTTGATTGGATCCATAATTTATTTTAGGATTAATAAATATATTTTTATATAAAATAAAACAATTAATTTTTATTTAATCTGTTAGATTTGGTAATTAATTCGGTATCAGTAATCATTTTCAATAGATTGGATGCAGAAATTTTATCAGTCATATTCTCAGATACCCATTTTGAAGTATTAAAATTTTTATAATTCTTAATAAAATAATTACACTTTTGTTCAAAATCTCTATAACTATAAAAATATTTTCCAGTCAAATTAGTTAAATACGGGGCAGTTTCACAATTTCTAGTAGGATAATGCTTATAATCTACTCTATCATTATAATATACTAATGTAGGGCAGCCCGCTGCCCAACTTTCAAGTAAAGCTATACCTTGAGATTCAGACATTGAAAAAAAAATGCTAAACATACTTTTATGTAAATATTTTCTATAAATTTTATTATTATATTTTCCATAATAGATAATTTTAAACTTTATATTTCTAAGTTTTAAAAAAGTTGTAAATATTTTAATTTTAAATTTTTCTTTAATGTTGTGTTGTTTTACATAGAATAAAACATATTCTTTTTTTGAAATGTTTTTATTTATCCAATATTCTAGATTAGTTCCAGATGGCCACGATAATACTTTGCCTTTTAATGAAGGCATATCTAAAATATAAAAATCTACCATCCATTTTGAAGCAGTTACTATCAAATTAATTTGCTCTGACTCAAGAAGATCTCCAAGTTCTGAAGGTTGAATTGCAATAGTAGGTCCAACAATAAGCTTCTTAATCTTTTCTATTTTTTTTAAATGTATAGCTTTTTTTAATTCTTCAATACCAGATATTACTATGACAATTGGATAAATACTTTCTAATTTTTTAGGATTTAAATTATACTCAATTTTGTTTAATTTTAATCCATTTACTAAACTTTCTATGACTTGTGGATGTCCATCATATTTAATAAAAGACAAAAAAGATTTTATATCAAAAATGTAATTTCTTTGAAAAAAAAGTATAAAATATTTAATTATATAAAATAAACTTCTCTTAAGATTAGAAAATCTATTTATGGTTAGTATTGTAATTTTCATTTAACATTTTTAGCAATTTCTTGAAAAGATCTACTATTTTTAATTAAATCTTCATACTTACCTTTATTTATTAATTTTCCATTTTTAAATTCTAGAATTTCATCACAATCTTTAATTGTTGACAGACGGTGTGCAATGATAAGAATAGTTTTATTTTCAAGTTTAAAAATTTCTCTCATTATAATTTCTTCTGTTTCGTTATCCAAAGAACTGGTAGCTTCATCTAAAACTAAAATTTCAAATTCTTTAAACAAGGCTCTTGCAAGAGCTATTTTTTGTTTTTCACCACCTGATAACAGAATCCCATTTTCGCCTACATTTTCATCAATACCATTTTTTAAGCTATTTATTTTTTTAATTAATTCTAATTTATTTATAAGATTTTGTATTTTGTTGATATTATTTTCATTTCTTTCTGATCCAAATATTATATTTTCTAAAACTGATTTATTTAGCAAATTAAAACTTTGGGAAACTTGCGATATTTTTTTTTGCCAATCATTAGTGTTTTGATAATTTAAATTTGTATCATCAATTTTAATATGACCAGAAGTAGGAAAACGTAAACCTAAAAATAAGTCTATAAAAGTACTTTTACCACTACCTGTATGACCAACTATTCCAATCTTTTGTCCTTTTTTAATGGTAACATTTATATCATTTAGAATTTCTTTATTAGACAAGGAGTAATTTATATGTTCAAATTTAATTTTGTTAAAATTAAAAAATAAATTACCTAGATTTGAGATTTCTTTTTCTTTAGATTTTAATTCACAATTTTCTGCTACTTCAAGCAAAGTAGCATAGTCACTTTCTATATGTGCAAAATTGTAATATAGTTGTTGAAATAGTGGTAACAATCTTTGCACTGCAAGAGCTAAAACGGCAAAATATGGTAATAAATCTATTAAACTTTGACCATCGTTGATTAGAAAATAAATTAAAACCGTCAAAATTGATAAACCAATAGTCTCGATTATTATTTTCGGGCTAGTTGCTAAAAAATTTACAGATACTAAGGATAGATTGTAAAAAATAATATTAGATGAAAAGTTTTTAATAAAATAACTATGATTTTTATTTAAAATCACATCTCTTATTTGAGTAAAAACATTTCTTGTACTTTCAACTATATTGTTTTCAGTTGAAGATATAATTTTACTATTTTTATTTAAAATATTTTTAAAAACTAATAAAACAAATACATAGCTTAAACTAACAATTAAAAATATTGAAATTGTAATTCTAGGAGATATATAGGTGAAACCTACTAAAACAAAAAGAAGAAGTATAATATTATTTATAATTTGCATAACAGAAATTAAGCTGCCTATAGTTCTTGATGATTTTATAAAAACTAAGTTAATTAATTCATTTGAATTTCTCTTTAGAAAAAAATCATAATATTGGTATATATTTTTTTTAAATATTGAAATAGATAGCTCACTTCCAGCAGTAAAAGTAAATCTTAAAATAAGATAAGATGTAAATAGTTTCAAAATACCAGTTATAATTATTAATGATACAAATATTAAAAATGATGGATATAAAATATCACTTGGATTTGAAATTGAAAAAATTTGCTTAACTTTTGTATAAGGTTTTAAAAAATTAAAAATTATATCAGGATTTGTCATTGATGTTACAAAAGGTATAAGTGATCCTATCGATATTAATTCTATAATTGCTTGAATTATGAAAATTGGAATAAGAGATAATAATTGAATTTTTTTCCTTTTATTAAAACTGTTAAGTATTTTAAATAAAGGAATAAAATGCGAAATTAATTTTTTAATATTTAACATTTGTATATTTATCTTTTAAAATAAAAATAATCGGCAGAAAATATGTAATAGATATCCAGTTATTAAAAAAATTACCTGTAGGAACAATTGGCCATAGAGAAATAAAAATTGCAATATAACCTCCAATTTGAAGCTCATCAAGTAAATACTTTTTTTTAAAAATACTAAAAAAAATGTGCTCAACTATTTTATAGGTTATAAATAAGAAAATAATAAAAACTATGAGAAATCCAATTATGCCAGTTTCAGTTAGTAATTGGATATATGTATTATGAGGATGTGTACTACAGCTGTCTTCACCAAATAAAGAAATATATTCGATTTTATTACAATATTTTCTAAAGGATTTTGGTCCAATTCCAATTAAAAAGTTATTGTCCGAATAAATTTTTAAAGCAGATGAATAAAGTTGATTATGAGCTTTTGTGAATGCATTATATTTATTAAAAAATACTAATTGATTATTATCACTTAATTTTTTATCAATTAATTGATTATCTTCAGTTATTTTTTCTTCTTTTTTGAAATCATTAAATGTTTGAGTTATCATTCTATTTTTAACTTTATCATTATTGATTGTTATTATTAAAATTATTGAAAATGAAAGAAGAAAAGTAATTAACCTTAAGATTTTAAATTTATTTATCATTAAAATAATTAAAATAATAGATATAAGTAAATAGAAAAATGAAGCTCTTTCACCACTTAAAAATATCAAAACATCAACTAAAATTATTAAAATAGACAAAAGAAAAATAAAAAACATATTATTTTTGTAAAAGTAAATATTTAACAATATAACTAATGGGAATAATCTTGAAAGGTAACTTCCAAGAATCAATTCACCTGTTATAAAATTTGATAATCTTGCTTTGTTATAAACAATACCTGATATTCCTTGATTAAAAAAATATTGTATATATCCATCAAACAAGACTAAGATAAATGTGCATGTTAAAACTGTACAAAAGTGTCTTAAGGTATTCTTATCATTTCTTAATAAATATATTCCTCCTAAAACAAAAAAAAGAAATCTGATATAAACAATTGATGATCCAATATTATGATAACTACTAAATGATATAAATGAAGATATTAAAGTGTTTATCCAAAAAATTAAAAAAATATAAACAAAAATAGATTTTAAATTATTATATTTTTTTTCTTTTATTATTTGAAAAAAATAAATTAAACCAATTAATGTTATTGAAAGATCTGCTAAAAATGGGCCTGAGAAAATTAAAAAAGGTAAAGATATAAATAAATACTTTTGTATTTTAATAAAGTGTTCAAAAAATTTAGAACTTTGATCAGTGTCTGCCAAAGAACTCATTAAAACAATTTTTTAATATAGTCTGCAATTACTTTATGAATTAATTTTATTTCAGATTTTCTCATACCATGATGACATCCAATCAAAATTCCATTTCTCATGATATAATCTGAATTTGGAAACTCATTTACTTTGCCCTTACACTTAATGTTTCTGAAGCCTGGTTGTCTTAAAATATTACCAGTAAAAATAACTCTTGTTTGTATATTTCTTTTTTCTAGATATATTTGAAATTGTTTTCTTTTTAACTTTGTATTTTCTTTAAGAATTATTGGATAAGCTAACCAACCTGTCTTAGTATTTATTAATTGTTTTGGTAATATAAAATACTTTTGAAATTTAGAGAAAAATTCAAGATGCAGTTTAAAATTATTTTCTCTAGAACTAATATTTGTTTTCAATTTTTTTATTTGGACCAAACCAAATGCTGCACTTAATTCCGAAGGTTCGTTTTGGTATCCTATTTCTTCGAAAACAAATTTTTTATCATATGGAATACCGGAGAGCTTGATGTTAAATCTGCTCTTGAGATCCCTATCATCAATTATTGAAGAAGCTCTACCCCATGATCTTAGTAATTTCATTTTTTCATAGATTTTTTTATCTGAGGTACAAATCATTCCTCCATTTCCAGCTGCTGTTATTACATGAGATCCATAAAAACTTGTTATTGAAATATCAGAAAAACGACCAGTTGATTTTTTATTAATTAATGCACCAAGAGTATCAGCAGAATCATGAATTACCTTTAATTTATATTTTTTTGCTATTTTATTTATCTCTAACCAATTTGAAATATTACCTATTAAATCAGGTATTAATATAGCCTTAGTTTTATTAGTTATTTTTTTTTCAATATCTTCTACTTTTATACATAATGTTTCAATATCTACATCTACAAACGAGGGTATAAGATCATTTTTAATTATAGAGCTAACTGAGGTAGCAAATGTAAGGCAAGGTGTTATTATTTCTGAATATTTTGGAAGTCTTAAGGCATCAACTGCAATTATTAATGCTGAAGTTCCAGAATTTGTCATTACACCATATTTTTTTTGAAATAATGAAGAGATTTTTTTTTCAAATTGTTTTACAGACTTTCCCATTTGAGTTGTTTTATTTAAAGTATTTAAAACAGCTCTTATCTCATCTTTTCCATATACTGCTTTTCCATAACTAATTTGTTTCATAATAAAATTAAAAGTAAATATTTATATACATATAAACATTTGTTTATTAAATGTATAATTATTTAAATGACTAAAGCGATTATACTCTGTGGAGGTTATGGTACTAGAATTTCAGAGGAGACTCACAAAATACCTAAGCCAATGATTAAATTAGATAAATCGCCTATTCTTTTACATATACTTTCAATTTACTCGAAGTATAATATAAAAGATTTTATCATTTGCGTTGGTTATAAAGGAGAAGAAATTATAAATTTTTTCAAAAAACACGAAATAAAAAGAAATTTAGTAAAATTCAACCTATCAAAATTAAATTTGTCAGCAAAAAAAAATCATCATGAAATTTGGAAAATTAAAATAGTTAAAACAGGCTTAAATACCCTAACTGGCGGAAGAATACTTAGAATTAAAAAATATGTCGATAAAGAAAAATTTTTTCATATTACATATGGCGATGGTGTTTCAGATATAAATATTAGTAAACTTGAAAAGTTTTTTATAAGTAATAAATTGAATGCTACTTTAACCGCCGTTAAAGAACCTAGTAGATTTGGCAGACTAAATATTAATAATAATAAAGTTAAAAATTTTATAGAAAAACCAAATGAATATATAAATGGAGGTTTCTTTATATTTAATCAATCAATATTTAATTATTTAAAAGATGATAATACTATACTTGAAAAGGATCCTTTAGAAAAATTATCAAAAAAAAATAAACTTTATGCATATAAACATAATGGTTTTTGGCATCCGATGGATACCTTAAGAGATAAAATTAATTTAGAAAAGTTTTGCAAAAACATGATCCCAATTTGGTTAAAATAAAAATGAATAATTTTTGGAAAAATAAAAAAGTTTTTATCACCGGGCACACAGGATTTAAAGGATCATGGCTATCACTGTGGTTAAATTATCTGAATGCAGATATTATGGGATATTCATTACCAGTTTCTAATAAGGAAGTTTTGTTCAAAAAATTAAATTTAAAAAATAAGTTCAAAACAATTAGCGGCGATATTAATGATTCCAAAAAACTGGAAAAAAATTTATTGAAATTTAATCCCGATATAATCTTCCACCTTGCTGCACAGCCATTAGTTTTAGATTCTTACAAAAATCCTAAGACAACATTTCAAACCAATATAATGGGCACAATTAATTTGCTAAATTCATGCAGGAAATTAAGGAAATTAAAAAGTATTATAATAGTCTCATCTGATAAATGTTATGAAAATAATGAAAGAAATTATAATTTTAAAGAAATTGATAAACTCGGTGGTGATGACCCATATAGCGCGAGTAAAGCTGCAGTTGAAATTATTACAAATTCATACCATAAATCATTTTTTAAAAGAATAGGTATTGCTACCGTGAGATCAGGCAATGTTATAGGGGGTGGAGATTATTCAAAAGATAGATTAGTACCGGATACTATAAGATCGATTAACAAAAAAAAGAATTTATTTTTAAGATACCCAGATAGCACAAGACCATGGCAGCATGTATTTGAGACCTTAAACGGATATATAATTTTAACAGAAAAATTAACGAAAAATAAAAATAAATATTCAGGCTCCTGGAATTTTGGACCAAATAAAAAAGGGGTTTCTGTTAAAATTATAGCTGAAAAAATTATTAAAAAATGGAAATCAAAGATAAAAATCAATTATAAAAATTATAAATTTAAAGAAAAAAATTTTTTATCTCTTAATTCAAATAAAGCTTATAAATATTTGAATTGGAAAAATAAATGGACAATCAACAAAACAATTAAACAAATAGTTAATTGGCATCAAAATTCAAAAAAAGAAGATATTTCAAAAATTTCCTTAAAACAACTAATTCAATTTATTGAAGATAAATAAATGAGTTTATTAAAAATTGATAAAATAAGTAAACAATTAAGGAAAATATCTCTTGAAATAAATTCGATATCAGGGACATCACACATCGGTGGAGTTTTATCGATGTCAGATTTGATTACGGTTTTATTTTTTAAAAAAATGAATTTTAGTAAAAAAAATTTCAATTCAGAAAACAGAGATAGGTTTATCTTGAGTAAAGGTCACGCTTGTTTAGGTATATATGTAATCTTGTACCTCAAAGGAATTATTACTTACCGTCAACTAAAATCATATGGTAAAAACAATTCAATTTTAATGGCTCATATAAGTCATAAAGTGCCCGCCGTAGAATTTTCTACTGGATCATTAGGTCATGGACTACCTGTTGCAGCAGGTAAATCATATTATGGAAAAATCCAAAAAAAGAAATGGGCTACTTATTGTATAATAAGTGATGGTGAACTTAATGAAGGATCAAATTGGGAAGCTTTACTTTTTGCATCTCATCATAAATTAAATAACCTAACTGTAATAATAGATTATAATAAGATTCAGAGTTTTGGTAGGACTAATCAAATTATAAATTTAGACCCTCTTTTTGATAAGTTAAAAAGTTTGAATCTTCTTGTGATTGAAATTAATGGTCATAATTCAACTGAGATTGATAAAGCATTAAATATAAAAACTAATCTTACTACTAAAGTGATAATAGCAAACACCGTTAAAGGTTATGGAGTTAAATTTTTAGAAAATAAAATTGAGTCACACTATAAATCTTTATCGAAAAATCAATTAAATAGGGCTTTAAAGATATTAAAATGAGAAATCATTTTATTAAAGAATTAGTAAAAAATGCTAAACATAATAAAAAAATATTTCTAATTGTAGGTGATCTTGGTTACAATGTTGTTGAGCCATTTGCAGACACTTATCCTGAAAGATTTTTAAATATTGGGGTTGCAGAACAAAATATGATGGGTGTTGCGGCCGGAATTGCTTCTGAAGGTATGCATGTTTTTGTGTATTCAATTGCTAATTTTCCAACATTTAGATGCGCTGAACAAATAAGAAACGATGTAGATTACCATAAATTATCTGTAACAATAGTTTCTGTTGGCGGTGGTTTTTCTTATGGAAATCTTGGTTATTCTCACCACGCATTACAAGATTATGGCCTGATGAGACTTATGCCTAACACTTTAATTTGTGCTCCTGGAGATATTATTGAAACTTCTATGGTTATTAATTATTTACTTAAAAATCCACAACCATCTTATTTAAGAATAGATAAATCTTTTAATGATAAAATAAGAGAGAAAGTTACAAAATTATCTCCAGGAAAATGGCTGTGTCTAAAAAAGAGAAAGTCCAAAAAAACTTTTTTAACTACTGGAAATACTTTAAATTTTTATAAAAAAATTAACAAAATAGAAAAATATTCAAATTATAATATTTACTCCTTACCAATTTGGGGGCAAAGTTTAAAAAGCAATCAAATTAGAAAATTAAAAAATTTCAGTCATATAATAACTATAGAAGATCACTATGAAGATGCTGGTTTTGGTAGCTGGGTAAGAGAAGCTGCAGGAAGTCAACTAAATTTAAAAATAGATAGTTTTAGCTTAAATAGTAAAAATATCTTTAATGTAGGAAATCAAGAATTTCTTAATGAAAAATCAGGATTATTATTTGAATAATGTAAATAAAAATTTTTTATGGAAAAAATTAAAATATTCTTTAGGAAAATATAAATTTAATTACGAAAATTTAAGAAATTCTAAAATTTTGATTACAGGTGGCACAGGATACGTAGGTTCCTGGATTGTTCACGCTTTAGCAGCGATTAATGAAAGGGAGAAACTTAACATTAAAATAACATTAATTACTGCTCAAAAAAAAAACTTAAACAAATATTTCTATCTTAATAAAAAAATTAAAGTTAACTATATTTTTTCACATATTTCAAAAATTGATAAATACACTGATAAAACATTTACACATTTAATACATGCAGCAGCAAAATATAAAGCAGACAGTGCAGAAATATATAATACTAATATTGTTGGAGGTAAAAAGATTATAAGTTTGATTAAAAAAAATAAAATTAAAAACGTAATCTTCATATCGAGTGGAGCTGTTTATGAATTTAAGAATAGAAAGGAAAAACCTAAAGAAAATTTTAAAAAAATAAATTTAAAAAATAAAAATAGTTATGCATTATCAAAATATATAGTCGAAAAGTTATTCTTAAAACTAGCTAAAAAAAATAAAACTAACTTAACTATTTTAAGATTATTTAGTTTTGTTGGTCCAGGAACTTCTACATTAAGACATCTTGCTTATACTTCAATTATAGATGCAAAATGTCAAAATAAAAATATAAAATTAGAATCAGATGGTAACTCTTACAGATCATTTATGCATAGTATTGATATGGTTTGTTGGATAATCAAAAGTTTATTTATTAATAAAATAAATATTATAAATGTTGGATCAAATGAAGAGATTAAGATTATAGATATGGCAAAAATAATATCTAAATCAAGATTATTGAATTTAAAAAAAGTGAAAGTAATCAAACACAATAATTCTGAAAATAATTCTTACTATGTTCCAAATATTGCAAAAGCTTTGAAAAATAAATATTATTTGTTCCATAATTTGAATCAAGCGATTAAGGATGACATAAAACAAAGAATAATTTTTAAAGACCCGCATAGGTATTATTTTAATGAAGAATGAACTTACAATTTTTATCACAACTTATGAAAGACCAAATTATTTAATAGAATGTCTTAATAATTTAAACAACCAGACTTTTAAAAATTTTAAAGTAATAATTTTAGACAATAGTAAAAAAGATAATTACAGTCGAGTGGTTAATAATAATTTTAATTTTAAATTAAATTACAAAAAAAATAAAAATAATATTGGAAGTGTTAAAAATATATTTCAAGCTTTTTTATGGAATATAGATACTCCATATTTCATGATATTTCATGATGACGATCTCATGCATAAAGATTATATAAAATACTGCATTAATAAAATGAACAGTGATTCTGAAATTTGCTGGATTGGATGCAACTCTTCAAAAAAAAAATTGAAGAACAATAATATAAAAAAAATCAAAGAAAAAATCGTAAATAAAAAAGAACTAATTTTAGCTATATTTAGTGGTATAAATTTTACATACAGTTCAATAATTTATAATAAAAATAATATTAATAAATTAAATATTGATAAATATTATCATGAATATTCAATAATTCATGACAGACCACTAATAATTGATTTTATTAAAGATTATATGAAAGTGTGTATTATTTCTAATAAATTTATTTTTTATAGAGTTCACGAAAAACAAGACTCAAAAAGTGGGATATTAAACCTTACTATAGAAAATCAATTTAATCTTTATCTTTTTTATAAAAAAAATATGGAGAGAAATTTAAATAATTTTATTAGATATAATTTATTTATAAGCAACAATATAATTAGTGATTTCTATAAATTAAACAATATAAATAAAGTTACACTTTCATCATATATAATTCGAGCTAAAAATAAAAATATAGTTAATAATTTTTTTCCCTTTTTTTTTATAATTGGTAAATTATATTACATTATTAAAAAAATATTAAGATTATTGGATTAAATTTTGCTACTAAATTTTATTTAAAAATTTTTTCAAGTAAAACAATAATAACCTATAAGAATTGATAAAAAGATAAACAATTTTATTTTCATCGAGAAAAGGATTCTTTAAATATAATATATCTTTATCAATTTTATTATTTATTAAATCAAATTTAGGATTTTTATCAATAAAACTTATTTTATTTTTCCAAAAAAAAGGAATATTTTCAAGTTTTGAAATCAGATCAGTTTTTCTGTAAATAATGTCATTAAAATCTAAGTTAGGATTAATGTTAATATAATTTTTTTTATATTTGCTATATCCGTAAGATACCTTAATGTTTGAATCATAAATACCATCAGGTATAAATAAGGGTGGAACTTTTTCTGCAAAACTATAACTATCATAATGTCTACATAACTCAGTTTTAGAACATACTGTTAAAAGTTGTCTATCCATCATATATAAACTTGTATCTTCAGTTCTTATGACTCTTTTTTTATTTTTATTATTTTTAAAAATTTCCAAGAGTAATTCTAATCTAAATATTTTAATACTATCAATTGTAAATCTTTCCGAAAGTGTAAGAATATGACTTTTAGTTTCATTAATTTTTTTATTCATACTTAGATAATAGTCTCTGTATAAATAGTGAAAAAAGTTATAATTATTCATCGACTCGCTAAAGTGACTATAAAGTATTGATACATCAATATTATATTTTTCCTCATAAACTTCTGAATAAGATATTAATTTATTTAAGTTATCAGGATCTGATAAAAATGGATGATCATTATTCGGACAAAACCATATCCAAGGATTGCCAAATTTTTTAATTTTTTTTAGAGATTGATAAAATTTATCTGAAGTATCTGATCTATTGTTTTCTATATTGCATTTAGGAAAAATTTTTTTACAAAAATTAATAAATTTTTCTTCTTCTTCCTTGTCCTCACATTCAAATCTAATGAAAACTTCAGACCAATTAATAATAGAGTAACTAAGTAATGTGTATTTTGTTATTTCTAACTTTGAGATAAACTTGTATTTATCATTCCCATTTCTATAAATACTGGCTTTCAGAACATTTATATCAAATTTTTTGTCTTTAATTGCTTTTGAAAATGATTCCCAAGAAACTATGTAGACATCAAAAAATAGGATCATTTATATAAAAATTGTTTTTTTATTTATATGATTAATGATATTTTCTTTTATTTCCTGAGAATATACTCCAGCTTTTAATATGACAATTGGTTTTGAAAATTCTGTTAATATTTTAGGAGATTTTACAGAAATATTTGTTCCATATAATCTTTTGTTTTGTTTACTAGTATCATTATCTAAAATACAAATTATTTTTTCTTTATTTAAACCAAAATTTAATAAAAATTGCGTAAATACGTGTGCTCCAAAAATAAATATTTCACTATTTTCATTAAGAATTTTTTTGTTATAATAATGAATTGTTTTTTTGTAGTAATTAATAAATTTATAAAAATTTAATTTATTTTGCTTATAATACTTTTTTCCATCTAATTTTATTTTTTTAATATTATTTTTTTTTATACAACTGTAAAAAATACTATGATCTTTATTAAAATATTTTTTTTTGATTATCTTAAAATTATTTTTTTTTAGAACATAATCTACATATGGAGTTGATAAAAAAAATGTATGTTCAAAATTAATTGTACTTAAATTTTTATTTTTTAACCAAAGATTCAAGTTTGGTATAGAAAAAAACATTTTGCCATTTTCTTCAAGAATTCTGTTAATTAGTTTTATAAAAGTATTAGGATTTGGCACATGTTCAAAAACATGAGAATGTACAATAGAATCATATTTATTTTTATTCTTACTTACAAACTTAGCATCAAAAAATTTTTTAATATATTTGATTTTTTTTTGTTTTCGAAAAGGATTGGGCTCTATAATACTCCATTCTACTTTTTGTTTCTTAATAAAATTTTTTGCTAATATTCCATGGGAGCCTCCAATTTCTAAAACTTTATTAGGAGAATATTGACTTATAAATTCTGCAAATTCAATATGATGATTATTCCATAAATTGCCTACAGTTCCTGATCCATGGGCTTTTTTATAAACAACTTTTAAATCTACATATGGATTAATTTGTATGAAACCAGTTTTTTTGCCTATCCATACATTTAAATTTGAAAACAAATCTTTTTCAGATTTTTCAGTAGAACAACCCATGAAAACTGGAAAATTCTTAAATTTATAGAGAAGTTCTTTTTTAGAATTTTTATTAATTAAATCATATCGTCTATATTTTAACATTTTAGATAAAAATTTATAAATTATTATTTTATAAATAACTAATATAATTTTATATTTAATAAGTTAATTTTTGTATTTTTTTTTATACGAATCGATATAATCAGTACAGACTCCAAAAATGTTATAATTTTTAAAATTTAAATTTGTATTAAAATTTTCAGGTAATACAAATATCGAATCTTTTGACTCAACATTATTTCCAGGATATAACCAAAATTTTCCTGAGGAGGTTATTGTACATTTATCTTCTTCGTGCCAAAAATAATTTAAAGGTGAATAATCTTTAATAATTTTTAAGGAATTTAAATTTTTTAAATGAAACCACAATTCATTGATTTTAAAAAAATCAATATTTAATAATTCATCTGGGGAGTCATGGCCTAAGAAAAATTTATTATTTTCAAACCAAATATCAACCTCCACATCAAGACCTTTATCTAGACATGCATTTATAGTTTTTATTTTGTTTTCATTTTTTGGATCAGGTCCAGCAGTATTACCTCTGTGAGAAATCCATTTCATTTTATAATTTTTTATAATGTTCTGAGTCTGAAAATTCACTTAAATCTTCAGGAGTGCCTAAACCCCACATTTCATCAATTTCTTTTATTATAATTTTTTTATTATCTTGTATTGCTTCATTATAAACAGGACAAATGTAAAACTCATTATTGACTCTTACATTTTTAGCAATCATTTGTTCAGCATATTTGACATAATCTAAACCTTGTTTCCAATAATATATTCCTACAGTAGCATTTGTAGAGATTGGATTTTTTTCTGCAACTTCTATCACAAAATTATTTTTATCAACTTTAGCAAAAGACCATTTAGGATGGGTTGATTTAAAAGTTAAAATACCACCATCAATTTTTGAAGTAACCATTTCATACATTGTTGCTGAGCTATCCCATTTTATAAATTGATCAGAATTTGCTATAATTAAACCTTTGTCATTATTGATATACTTTTTTGCAAGTAATGAAGTAGATGCAGCACCTTCAGTAATTTCATCTATTTCAACTATTTCACAATTATTTTTTGTACACAACTTTAAAAGATTTCTAAGATTGTATTTTTCACTGTGTTCCTTTAACACTATAAAAATAAATTTAGCTTCTATAGCGAGATTTTCCAAAACAACCTGAATCATTGGTTTATTTTTGATTGAAATAAGAGGCTTAGGAAAACTAAAGCCCTGCTCTAAAAATCTACTACCCTTTCCCGCCATAGGAATTAAAATATTTAGATTGTCAGATTTCCAGGTCATTTTAAAAGATTCTGATCTTTTAACACGATTCAGTATATGTTCATATTTTAAATCTGTTTCAGGATGCTCAATTTCATAACAATATGCTCCAGAATTATAAGCAGCTTCTCTTCCCAACTTAGAATCTTCAATAATTAAGCATTCTTTTGGATTAAGACCTAATTTTAAAAAAGTTTTGAGATAAATCTCAGAATGCGGTTTTGGTAAAATTACATCTTCATTTGACATAGATAATGACAAAAAATCAGCAATTTTTAAATTATCTATTATTATATTAAGAGTGTCCCTTATAGAATTTGTTGCAATAGTTAACTTGTATCCATCATCATATAATTTGGAGAAAAGATCAAAAATATCAGAATTAAATATAATTTCACTTTCTATCATTTTTTTTGTAATTATTTGTTTTTGGATATGAATCTTTTCTACCAATTCATTATTCAATCCTAATTTTGCAAGTTTATCTAATTTTTCTTTAGTTGATAAACCATCATAAATACTCAAATGATCTTCGTAGGAAATTATGTAATTTTTGTCAAAAATACTGATAGAATTGTTTAGGGCCTTGAAGTGTAAATCTTTTGTATTTACCAATACGCCATCAAGATCAAAAATTATAGCTTTTATATTCATTTATTTTTTTTTGCAATTATTCTAATAACACCATGAGTATTTTCACTATCAATAATCTGAAAATCATTTTGATATAAAATTTTAATTAAACTTTTTTTATCAAATTCATAAACATGGTCATCATCAGTATAATTGATCCCAATATTCTCACTTTTTCTGAATAAATTTAGAATGTTTGAGTCAAAATCAGGTACCTCTATAAAAATTTTGTCTGAAAAATTTTTAATAAATTTAAAAAAGGTATTTGTATTATCAATATGTTCAACTATGTGACTTAAGAATATTACATCATAATAATTAATATTCTTATTATTTCTTAATTGATTTAGATCCATTTTGATAAAATTTAAATTTTTGATATTATAATAATTATTTTTTGCATCTTCTATCAAATTATCAGCATAATCGATTCCTAAAATTGTATTACAATATTTTGATAATAGGTATGTTTTTTCGCCAGCCCCACAGCCCAAATCTAACAAATTATCATTTTTATTTATAAATTTTTTAAAATAATTTATCGATTCTATTTTTGAAATATGTTCAGTTTTAATTATATCATTAGAAGTTTCAAATGCTAATCTATTGAATATCCATGATAAATCAGAGAAAATACTAAATTTAATTTTTAGGGGTAAGGGAAATATTTTTGACAATCTATATATTATTGACAAAATATATTTCTTTTTTTTAAATCGATTTAGTACTAACATTATAAAATTATTTATTTAAATATTAATTTTGATATACTTTATAGTATAAACTATTTTATATTTAATTACTCCAAAATTATTAATGGGAAAAAAAAACAATTTAGAAGATAATATTTTAATAGCATTGAATGCAATAAAAGATAGAAGAGGTTCATTTAGAAGGCTTTATTGCAAAAATCAATTTTTTAGTTTTTCAAATAAAACAATAAAACAAATTAACCATTCATATACTAAAATGAAAGGAACTGTTAGAGGATTACACTATCAAGTAGGTAATTTTAAGGAAGATAAGTTTGTAATATGTTTAAAGGGAAGAGTATTCGATGTAGCTGTAGATTTAAGAAAAAATTCAAAAACATTTTTAAAATATAAAAGTTCAATTTTATCCTCGTCTAATATATTTATTTCTTTTATTCCAAAAGGATTTGCGCATGGCTTTCAAACACTAACAAATAATGTTGAAATGTTATACTTTCACACTAATTTTTTTAAAATTTCTTATGAAAAATCTATAAATGTTTTAGAACCTAAGGTATCTATAGATTGGCCATTAAAAATATCTAGTATTTCTAAAAAAGATAGATTAACACCTTTTATTAATTCTAGATTCAAGGGCATATAATGAAATGTAGATGTTGTGGTAAAAATATTAATAACATCCTTTTAGACTTAAATTTTTCACCACTTGCTAATTCATATATAAAAAAACCAATCAATAAAAATTTTTTTGAAAAGTATTACCCTCTTGTTGTTTATTATTGTAAAAAATGTTGGTTTGTTCAGGCTAATACTATTAATGACCCAAAAGACATTTTTAATAATGATTATGCCTATTTATCTTCAGCATCTTCAACTTTCTTGAAACATTGCGAACAATTTACAAAAGAGATTGTAGATAAATTAAAACTAGATGAAAAAAGTTTTGTATTAGAAATTGCTTCAAATGATGGATACTTATTAAACTTATTTAATGCCGCTAATATTCCTAATTTAGGAATTGAACCAACAAAGAGCACGGCTGATATAGCACTAAAAAAAGGAGTTAAAACTATAAAAAAATTTTTTGATTTCAAATTATCTAAATTATTAAATAAAAAATATGGTAAAGCAGATTTAGTTGTTGCTAATAATGTATATGCTCACGTTCCAAATATAATTGACTTCACAAAAGGAATTAATAAAATTTTGAAAAAAGAAGGTATAGTTTGTATTGAATTCCCTCATTTTCAAAATTTATTAAAAAATAATTTATTTGATACAATTTACCATGAACATTACTCCTATTTAGCATTGCATAGTGTTTTAAATATATTCAACAAATGTAATCTAAAAATATTTGATGTAAAAAAAATTAATACACAAGGTGGCAGTTTAAGAATATACGGTTGTAAAAATAATTCTAATTACAAGACTTCAAAAAATGTATTCAAAATTTTAAATGAAGAAAAAAAATATGGGTTACTTGATGATAAAATGTACAAAAATTATAATAAAAAAATATTAAAATTGAAAATTAGTTCACTAACTTTTTTGTTAAATCAAAAAAAAATGAAAAAGAAAATTGCTATATATGGTGCAGCAGCAAAGGGTAATACGTTTTTAAATTACTTAAAAATATCAAAAGATATAATAGATGTAGCTTTTGACTCTTCAGAATATAAAATTAATACTTTAATGCCAGGAAGTTTAATCAAGATTGAAGATCCAAAGTATATAAGTAAATACAAACCTAATTTAATAGTTATTTTGCCATGGAATTTGTTTGATGAAATTACATCTTTTTTATCAAAAAAAATATATTGGAAATGTGAACTAATAACTTTTTTACCAAAATTTAAAACTATGAAGCTAAATTAAATTATAGTTTAAAATTCTATATGAAAAAATATTTACCTTATTACTTATTAATACTATTTCAAAAATTAATTATTATAATAAGAGTAGTTTTTTTTTCCTCTCCAAGTTTTCTTTGTACTTTTTGTAATTCAGAAAAGAAAGGATATTATGTAGGCTTATTTCCAAATTTTGAATTATCATGTTCTAAATGTCATTCACTTGGAAGGCATAGACACGTAGCCAATTACTTAAATTCTATTAATATCAGAAATAAAGATATAATACATTTTTCTGCAGAAGATCAATTAAAAGATTTTATTAACAAACATTCAATAAAAAAATATTATTGTGTAAATTTAAAACCAAAAAAAGATGAAAAATTTTGCAATATAGAAAGTATACATTTTGATAAAGATAGTTTTGATATTGTTCTGTGCAATCATATTTTAGAACATGTTGATTATATATCTGCATTAAAACAATTAAAAAGAATATTAAAGAAGGATGGAATTCTATTATTAACATTTCCAATTATATATCAATGGGACAAAACTTATAGTAATAAAAAAATAGTAACCAAGAAAATGAGAGAGTTACATTTTGGGCAATATGATCATTTGCATTTATTTGGTAAAGATATTGAAAAAATTATTAAAACTATTGGATTTGAAATAGATAAATTTATTTCTTACGGTGAGAACAGTGTGAATTATGGTATAAAACATGGCGAAATATTGTTTATAGCAAAAAATATTTAGAAATAATAAGTTGTTATTTAAAATAAATTAAATTGTATGAGTCATTTTAAAATTGCATATGTAAATGAAAATAAAAATTTTAATATTAAAAAAATATTAAATAAAAAATTTGCTGAACAGCATTTCGCTATTGGTCTTTATTATTTAATTAAAGAATTAAAAACAAAATATGAAGTTGCATGGAGTGATGATGCAATAATTAAAATTGAGAATGGTGAATGGGACCCAAAAAAAGTTCTTGTTATTCAAGAAATGGAGTCTAGTAAGGGATCAAAATTGATCAAACTAGGGGCAATCCCGCTTATATGGATGTGCTTTGAAGGTCCGTTTATAGGGCACTGGATTTATGAAAAAATTAATATTTATGGAAATAAATTTTATAAAATTATTATTGATGATAATAATTATCCAAATATAAATTTTGATAAAACAAAAATACTAAGTTTAGGCTATCCTTGTGTAGAAAAAGTAAGTTTCATTAGAAAGTTTAGTAAATATTCACAAAAGGACTGGACAAGTAAAAAACTGATAGTTGGAATATGGTCAAACAAGCATTATGCCATACACTTAAAAAAAATTTATTACCATTTAAGTAATTTTAATTTTAGATATATTTTTTCTGAAATAATTTCAAAAATTTTATCTAAAACTTATAAGAAAAATTTAATGTTTCAACTAATAGATAAAAGAATAGATGTTTTTTTAAATTTATCAAAATATTGTGATTTTTATTTATATGGAAGGGGTTGGAATAAAGTAAGTGAAACACCAAATAAATTATTAAATAAAATGATGAAATTTAAAAAAAATATATTTGATGGAGATAATTCAAAATATAGAGAGTTGAGTAAAAAAAATATTTTTAAAAATTTCAGGTTTTGCCTATGTTTTGAAAATTCCTCATCAAAGAATTATATTTCAGAAAAATTATATGACTGTTTTAAAGAAAAAATAATTCCTATTTATCTAGGTGCTTCTAATATAGAAGATATAATACCCAAAAATTGCTTCATTGATTACAGAGATTTTAAAACAGATCATGATTTATATAATTTTATTAATGGTTTAGATTATGAAAAAGCAAATAATTATTTAAAATTTGCTCATAATTTTTTATTATCTATAAATTTTCAAAGAAATACGTGTGAATATTATGTTAAAAATATTATGCACCAAATAAAATTGTTTGAAAATAATTATAAATAAATGAAAGATTTATTAACTGTTTTTATCCTAACTTATGAAAGGCCAAAATTTTTAGAAGATTGCTTGTTAAGTCTAGACAAACAAACTTTTAAAGATTTTGAAGTTATAATCTTAGATAACAGTAAAAAAAGTAATAATTCTAATATTCAAAAGTTAAACTTAAATTTTAAATTACAATACATTAAAAATATCAAAAATTTAGGCGCAGAAGGAAGCGGTTTAATTGCTTATAATTGGAATATTAAAACTAAATATTTTATGATCTTTCATGATGATGATTTAATGAATCAATATTACTTAGAAAAAAGTATAAATATTTTAAATAAAAACAAAGATATTGCTTGGATAGGATGTAACTCTACTTCTAAAAAAGATTTAGTGTTTAAAAATTATAATATATCTATAAAGAAATTGAATAAAAAAAAATTAATTTCTGAAATTTTTTTAGGTTTAAATTTTACTTTGAGTTCTTTAATTTATAACAAAAATAATTTATCAAAATTAAATTTTCAAGAATATGTTGAAAAGTATTCTATATTGAATGATAGACCGCATATAATTGATCTTATAAAAATAAATAAGACAGTTGCTATAATAAACGAGCCAATGATTTATTATCGAACTCATATAAATCAAGAATCTAAAACTACAAAAAGTAAGGTATTAGTTTCAAACCAAATTAATTTTTTCAACTTTTACAAATTAAATTACGAAAAGAATTTACGAAATTATTTTTTTTTCAATTCTTTTTAGCTAAGAATTTAATTTCAAGTTTTAAACTTGTTAATAATATTAATCAAATTTCTATTTTTAAATTTTTGCTACTTTCTAAACGTAATGGTTTAATAAATATTGTTTTCCCTATATTTTACATATTTACTAGGATATATTTATTAATAGATAAATATATAAATAGAAATAAAGCATTATAAATTATATCATTAATTCACTTTTATTTTTAAGAAAATTAATAGTTTCATCATTATTTATATTTTCTAATACATTTATTTTACTATGTGGATATGTATTTTTTAAAAACTTAATTAAGTTGAAAAGATACTTACATAATCCTCCAGTAATAATAATTTCATTAAAATTTAATTTGTCTAAATTTTTTTTATAATTGTTTGCATAAACATAGATTATCATACTAAGAATATTTTCTAGTGATATATTCTTTTTTATATGATTAAAGTTATGATATAGTAATTTTAGGTCATACTTATCGAGTTCATTATATTTTAATTTAGAGATATTTATTTTATTAATTTTATAGAAAAAACTTTTTTTACTTATTTTAAGTCTTTTTATAAAATACAAAAGATATCTGCCTGATGGTATATGCGTAATACAATTATATTTTTTTTTATTAAAAGATAATCTAAAATCATAGTCTAAACTTTTATTAAATTTAAAAATCAATTGTGATCCTGTACTTATATTCAAAATAATTTTGTTTTTAACAAGATCATCGAGGTGATTAGAGCATTGTAAATCACCATAACCGCCAAAAACTGATATATTATGGCCTTTAAAATTTATATTACCAACGTGGTTATTATAACCATATTTTATTGAAATATTTTTATTTATATCTTTTAATTTTTCATTTATTTTTAATTCACTTTTGGCATATTCATAAATTCCTAGACTTTGAGCATATGTACTATGTAAAGTTAAATTGTATTCACCAAGACAAGAACAAATATATTCTGAAATTCCAATAACTTGATTGATATTTTTTAATTTTTTAATTTTAAAATATGGTATTCCTGGATGAATGAGTAATCCGGTTTTTTTGTTAAAACTACTTTTACAAAAAAATTTGTCAAATGAGATTTTTCTGTTGGATCTCCAAGATATGAAATTTGAAAATTTATTTTTTTTTAGATAAAAAAAACCATGCATCTCAGTGCAAATAATAATTTTTTTTACTTTTATCTTTTTTTTTAAATAGAAATTTAAATGTTTTTTTATTGATAAAATAAAAAAATCTTTTTTTACATATCCTTTATTATTTGAATAAAATAAACTACCATTCGATGAATACTTATATAAAAATTTTTTATTATTATCAATTAATGCTGATTTAATTTTTGAAGCACCAAAATCCAAAGTTAATATCATAAGTAGTATTTTATTAATTTATTATTTGAATATACAATTTTTTTTATTAATTCTTTATCTAATTTTTTTGATATAAATTCAATTTCACCAAATCTTAATGGAATAGCTATTTTAATTAAATGCCCTAGAGTTTTTTTATCTTTTATTAAAATTTCATTTATATTATTTAATTTAATATTTTTAATTAATGATAAGTATTTTTTTGGAAAAAATTGAATAAAAACATTTATTATATTTTCAAACATTTTCTTTGAAATCTTATTTTCAAAAATTAGAAGTTCAATACATATTCCAATTGAAATTGCTAAACCGTGAGGTATTCTATAATCTAGTAAGGATTCATATGCATGCCCAATACTATGGCCAAAATTCATTGATCTTCTAATATCTTTTTCATATTCATCAAATTCAACTATTGTTTTTTTAATAATAAGCGATCTATAAATCATCTTTTTTACAACAGATTTTTTTTTAGTAATAATATTTTCAATATCATTGCTAAATATTTTAAAAGTTTTGGGTCCACCTGTAATATGAAGTCTAAATGCCTCACCAATTCCTGATACATAATCAGTATTACTTAAGGTTTCTAAAAAGTTTAATGATATCACCACTTTTTTTGGAGCAGAAAATAAACCGTATAGATTTTTTGTATTCTTATAATTTAGTGCGACTTTTCCACCAACACAACTATCCGTCATACCAAGTAAAGTAGTTGGAACAAAAATCCATGGGATGCCTCGCTTATAAACACAGCAACTATAACCTACAATATCTTGAATAATTCCGCCTCCAATTGCATACACTTGACTTAATTTAGTTACTTTTTTTTTAATAAAAAAATCAATTATTTTATTAGATATTTCTATATTTTTTATATTTTCAGATGACTCAATTATGTAAATATTTTTATTTTTAAATTTTTTGAAATAATGATTATAAATTTTTTTATCAATTATGAATAAATTCTTATCATTTGATATACTCTTTTTAATTATACCTAAAGCATTATTACTTATATTAACATAATAATCCCTGAGTCCAGATTTAATTCTAAAAGTGTTTTTATATTTCAATGAATCTATTTTTAAATTATTATTATTAATTTTAAAATTAATTATAGAATTTACCATTAGATGATATTCCTCCATCAACTATTATTTCTTGACCATTTATTCCATTTGAAAAATCAGATAATAAAAAATCTATTACGTAGGCAATTTGACCCTTTGTTATTAGACTTTTAGTTGGTGTTTTTGAGATAATTTTTTTAATTAATTTTTTATTTAAATTTTTTCTTGTAAGTTTAGTATCAACATAACCAGGAACTACACAATTTGAAATAATTTTTTTATTACCATATTCTACAGCAATATTTTTACTAATTCCGTTGAGAGCAAATTTGGATACTGAATAAGGAAGTCTACCAGTATGGCCATAATATGAATAAAGAGATGAAATAAATATTAATTTATTAATATATTTTTTTTTTTAATAAATTTGGTATTATTTTTTTCAGAAATAAACTTATGTTTATAAAATTAATATTATAATGATTCAAAATATCCTGATTTGTATATTTGTGAAAATCTGCAATTTTGTTGATTGCTGAAAAAAAAATTAAGTGATCAAAATCTTTTACTTTAAAATCTATGCTATTTTTTTCTGATAAATCAAAGTTTTTTGAGTTTAATTTAATTAAATTGTATTTTGGTTTTATCAATTTTATAGTTTGTTTAGCAATATCACTATTTGATCCTATAATTAAAACAGTTTTTTTATTCATTCTTAATCTTCACTTATCATGTTATCTTTAATTAATTTTTCAGAAAGTCTTGGTGTCATATCATGAAGTGGTGGCGAAACAAGATTTCCCTCCTTGTCTTTGTAAGAAACTAATCTTGGTTCAAACATTTGTTTCTTATCAATAAAAATTTCACAAATATTTTTCTTTTTATTAATAATTATTTCATCAATTTTTTTAAGATCATTAATATTACATATTTTATAATATTTTAAATTAAATGTCTTTGCAACTAATTCAAATCTTGGAAATGTGATTCCACTTGATGGACCACAGCCTATTTCAGTATTAAAAAAATTTTTTTGTGTTTGTCTTATTGAATGGTAGCCATCATTATTTAAAACAAATATAGTAAAATTTTTTTTAAGAGTTGATAAAGTTTGCAATTCTTGAATATTCATCATTATGCTTCCATCTCCTGTAATACAATAAAATCGTCTTTGTTTTTCCTTATTGGATACTATTGCTCCAAAAAGTGCTGGTAAGTCATATCCCATAGATGCACTGCCCTTGTTTGTGAAGAGCCTCTGATTTTTTCTTATTTTTGCAATTTTAAAGGTTATAACGGCTGCTGTTCCATCACCTGTCACTACGGTAGATTTTGAAGGTAGTCTTTCAAATAATGTATTTAAAAAAACATACGGGTTTATTTTATTTTTTGAAGAGATAAAAAATTTTTTATCAAAGACAGGAAATTTTTTTACTTTCTCCAATGACCAGTCTAGAAATAATTTATGTGAAGTTTTAGGTTTATAATTATCTAAATTTAAAATTAGATCATTAAGAAATTTATGAATTTCCGCATTTATTTTTAAGTTGATTAGTAGATTTTTTTTATTGAGCTCAGATTTATCAATATCAACCATTATTTTATAAGCCTTGGGAGCAAATTCTTTATAATTAAAGCCTACTTGTCTTACATGCATTCTTGCGCCTAAAATAATCAAAAGATCGCAGTTTTGTATTACAAAATTACCTGCTCTTTCACCATCAGCACCAGGTCTGCCACAATAATACTTATTATCATTCGGAACTAAGTCATGAGCATTCCAAACACTTAATAAAGGTATTTTTAAAATTGAAATAAGTTTGTGAAGATTTTTTATAGAATTTGAAAAACGTATACCATTTCCACAGATAACAACTGGCCTTTTAGATTTTTGCAATTTATTTATTAAAACTTTACAATATTTATTATACTCACTATCACTTCTATTAATTTTATTTGTTTTATTTATCAAATAAAGTTGAGATTTCTTCTTCTCAGAAATAATCTTTCCCTGAATGTCTATTGGTACATCAATCCATACAGGACCTTTTCTTCCATTAATGGATATACTAAACATTTCTTCTATAGTTTTATTAATTTTAGATAAATTAAAATCATTTATTGTTATAGATTTTTTTGTTATTGATTTTGCAATCTCTGATATTCTAACTTCTTGATCTCCAAATTGCCTTAATTTTTTATCAGACAAATATGAAATATTATCAGTTCTCACTTGGCCCGAAAGTACAATCATCGGTATTGAATCTACAAATGCTCCATAAACACCATTCAATGCATTTATAGAGGCTGGGCCAGTAGTAACTTGAACAAGTGCGGGCTTTAAAGAACATCTGTAAAATGACTCTGCTGCTATTGAACAAGCCTGTTCATGATGACAAAAATATTTTTTTATTTTTTTATTTTTAAAAAGTGAATCGTTAATAAATAATGCACCACCACCTGTTACCATAAAACATGTATCTATACCTAATACTGACAGCTTATTAATAATAAAATCGGAAATTCTCATAATATTATTATTTATTATTATAAATTATTGTTCGTATAATATAAATATTTATTCGCAACGTATTTTAAAATAATAAAATAAAATAATTAGCAGTCAATTGAAACTTTTACTATTTTATTATTCTTAAACCAGTTTAAAGTTTCATCAAAACTTTTAATTAAATAATTTTTTTTGAAGCTATAGATCTCTTTATTTGGTGAATAATGGATCCTTAAAGTATTTTTCTTAATACCAAATTTAATACTTAAATTATATTTATTTGATATTTGTATTAAATAACTATCAAGTCTAATTGTTTTTCCCACAATATTTTTAACTACAAAATTTTTTTTATAATCGTATAACATCTGATCAAGTAAGTTATCAATATGGATAAAATTTCTAAAAACTTTACAATCCGTTTTAAATCTACTTGATTTGTTTTTTAAAATATCGTCGATTAGTTTGCCAATAATAAAATTAGCATTCAATCTCATATATGGACCTATGACTGCAAAGACTCTAAAAATATAAATTTTAGTTTTAGAGTTTTTAAATATTGACCATATATAGTTTTCAGAAGCGGCTTTCATTATACCATAATGGTTTTTTTCAGAAAATAATTTAAATATGATGTTGTCCTCTACACTCGAGAATTTTTTTTTATTATTTTCATATACAGCTCCTGAAGAAAGAAAATATAACTTTTTAACATTATTTTTTATACATATTTTACTTATATTTATAATGCCCTGGAGTATAGTGCTGCTAGTATATTCTAGAAAACCTCTATTAACTAAAGTATCATATGCTAAATGATAGATTTCATCAAACTTAATATTTGTCTTAAAATTTACTATATCTCCCTTGATAAACCTTACATCACTAAAAAGTGTTTTATCAAAAATAGAAATATTAACAAAATTTTTTCTAGTAAGCACATATATTGATATATTTTTTCTTCTTTTTTTAAGTCTTTTTATTAAATTGAGACCTATAAAACCTGTTCCACCTGTGATTAAAATTTTTTTCAACTTTTCCTGTCTATAGAGAAATATTATTAATCAATGACCTCTATTGTTTATAAATTTTTTAAAAGAATCATTGTCTTTAAGAGAGCTATCAATATCATCAATAGTCAACATCTGATCCTTTTGTAAATTTTTATTTATTTTTACACCATTTAAAATTTCTCTACATGAAAGTTGTCCTTTATTTAATGGTATTGCTAAATAAAAAAATTCATTAAAATCACTATGCTTAATTAGAAAATTTTTTGGAATATTTTTTTTTACATAAATCCCTCTTACTAATTTATCTAGATATTCAGTCTCTTCGTTTTTAATAATTCTTCTTGAATTAATATCTGGTCCATTCATAATTTCAGCTAATTTAAATGCATTGAACCATTCATTCATTTGACTAGGTAAAGAGCAATATTTAGAAACTTTAACATCCTGATAATCAATATCAATATGTCTCTCCCATGTTCTTGCTCCTTTCGCGTATGATATTAGCATAGATGAAGACCAATCAGTATATTCGTGAGTTGAAAAACCAATGACGGTATCAGGGAATCTTTTTTTAAGATAATCTATTTGATTTAAATTTAGCTCTTCATCAGGTGTAGGATAAAGTGACACGCAATGATTAATAGCTATTTCAATTCTTCTATTTTTAAAATAATTAACAATATCATCAATATCTTTCTCTGATGCACCTCCGGTTGATAAAATTACTGGTTTTGATGTTTTTGCAATTTTTTCAATTAATGGCCAATCATTTATGTCCGAGCTTGCAATTTTTATAATTGGGAATTTAAAGTATTCACAAAGATCTACAGATGCTTCATCAAATGGTGTGGCCATAGGAATGCAGCCGACATTTTTTATTTCATTAACTAAGATTTCAAATTCATTTTTATTTAGCTTAGTTGATAAAGTTTTTTTAATATACCTATCATCAGAATCTTTATAATTATTATGAACAAATTTACTAACGTCTCGAAATTGTAATTTAATTGCAGCTTTGAGATTATGAAATCTAATAACTTGTGAATGCTCTCTTATTATTTTTAAACCTCTTTCAACACTACCAAGATGGTTATTTGCAAGTTCTAAAACAAACAAATTATTTAAAATTGAGTTCATATTGTTGATAATACAGTTTTGAACTTAGAATATAAATTAATATTTTAATTTGTAAATTAATCCTGGCAACGACCTACTCTTCCATGCCTTAAGACAAAGTACCATCGGCGCTAACAGCTTTCACGGTCGAGTTCGGAATGGGATCGG
>MDTG01114818.1_pt1 | contig 40407 bp, 39 predicted proteins | sample 811421 | NCBI WGS metagenome assembly MDTG01 (sample SAMN05326645, study PRJNA326480) | marine metagenome | isolation source: seawater | place: Pacific Ocean: South East | collected 2011 | reverse complement strand
TGAGATTTTACCTTATGAATTAGAGGAGTTTCCAGGGCGTTCATTTTATAGAAATACTGGAGCTACACAAAGATATGGCCTAGAACTAGCTGCGCAATATAAATATAATAAGTGGGCAGCAAGAACAAGTATTACTCAAGCTAAATATCTTTTTAAAAGCAGTGATAACAACTTGGATAATTCTCTTCCTGGAATACCAAATAGCCAAATATTTTTACAGTTAGGTTACACAACAAATAACAGTTTAAATTTTTTAATTACAGCAGAGCACACCGGAGACCTCTATGCTAATAATTCAAATTCAGTAAAAGTTGAATCCTTTCAAAATGTAAGGTTTCAAGTTGGCAAATCATTTAACTTTAATAATATAGACCTAACTCTTTCAGGCGGTATTAATAATATTTTTAATGAAAGATATTTTGATAATATTAGGCTAAATGCATTCGGGAAGAGATACTATGAGCCCGCTCCCACAAGGAATGCTTATTTAGGATTTCAAATTGAAATTTAGTAGAGCTTCTAATGGTCAAAACCACAATATATATTCTTGCTTTTCTTTTATTCTCATATGCTTCGAGCCAAACAATAAATGAAAAGAAATTAAAAAAGTGGATTAATCAAATTTCTGTTTTTGATAAATGCCATGTTGCAATAAGAGTTGAGGCTATAAATAAAATTTACGCCGATTATAATGGATCAAAATATATGACACCCGCATCAAATACAAAGCTTTTTACTTTTCTTGGTGCTATTCAAACTTTTGATTCTCTGCCGGCCCTAGAATTTAAAATTGAAAATGATAGTGTATTTTGTTTTCGTTCAACTGGTTACCCTCTTTTGTTACATCCCTTTTATTCTGATTCAACCTTATTAAATTTTTTGTTTCAAAAGAAGATATGGAAGTACTCAAAACCAAAGAATAAAGTCATCCCTTACGGCCCAGGATGGGCATGGGATGATTATAGCTTTTATTATGCTGCTGAAAAAAGTGTTTTCCCAATATATGGTAATACCGTTAAGGCTATAATGGGAGAGAAGCTTGTTCCAGATTTTTTTCTTAAATTAGATTCTTCTGTAAATAAACTTCAAAGAAATAAAACTGAAAATAAATTTTATTATAATCCAAGCAATTGGAAAGTAACAGATACTATATATAGACCTTTTATAACCAGTGATTCTCTTTTTGTAAACCTACTTTCGAGAGTGACTAATAACAATATTATTTACAATAATGAAAATGACTCTTTGCAATGGTCAGTGCTGTATACAAATAATGAAAATAAATTATATAAGGCTTTACTGCAGAATAGTGACAATGGTATAGCAGAAAGCCTGCTTTTAATGGTTTCAAATAGGTTATCTGGAAGATTTAGTACTGAGAAAGCCATAGAGATCCTAAAAAATAAATGGGCAGATTTTTTTCAAGATGATCTCATTTGGCATGATGGCTCAGGAGTCTCTAGGTATAATATGTTTACACCTAGGACTATTATCCAGGTATTAAAGCTTATAACAAAGGAAATTCAGTGGACTGAAATTAAACAACTATTTCCTAAAAGTGGTGAATCGGGAACCCTTTTAGATTATCCTAGTCTAAAGAATATCTATGCAAAAACAGGTACTCTTAGAAACAATTGCAACCTCTCTGGATTTTTTGAAAACAGGAAGGGTAAAATAATTATGTTTTCAGTAATGGTAAATCATTTTAATTCGTCAGCAGTTGAAATCCGCAATGGAATAGCCGAAATAGTAAATAAGATTCAAGAAAAATTAGAGTAAAGTATTTTAGCGATCTGAAAAATTAATTTACAAAATAAATTGAGAAAAAATTGTTAAAAAAATAATATATTGAAAATCAATACGTTAAGCGACTTTCAAGTTATTTATTTGTAACTTTTCAACATCTGTTTCATTTTGGCATAGAATTTGCTCCTTGTCTTGGAAACGTGCATGTTGCACATTAATAATTATTAATTAAATTAAATTTTTTACAAATGAAAAAAGGTTTATTATCAATTTTGGCAGGAGCGCTACTTGTAGTGGGATGTCAAAATTACGATGATCAATTTGACAGCCTTGAACAACAAATTAATGCTCTAGCTGCACAAGCTAGTGCAATAACACAAGTTCAAAGCGATTTATCCGCGTTGGCTACTCAAGTATCAGGATTAGCTGGACAGCTATCTGCTGCTGACTTAGCTAGTGTCACTAGTCAAGTTGATTCTATAAAAACCCAAATCGACGGTCTAGCGAGTGTCGGTGAAGAGGTTGACAACCTTAATGAAGAGGTTGACGAAATTTTAGAAATTCTTGGAGAGCTATTACAAGCTAATGCTGTAATTAATCAAAAACTAAAGATTTCTAATGAAGCTGAATTAGAATATGTTGAATCATTAATTGGAACTGAAGCTGATGATCCTACTGTAATAATTAATGGTGGTTTAGAAGTTGACAACTCTAATTTAAGTACTGCAGCTTTATCAGCGAGAGTTGATGCTGTTGTCGCAAAAGTTAGAACTGTTATTGGTGCTGTAACTATTGTTGCGTCAGCTACAATAGATGCATCAACACTTGGTTTTATTGATGGAACAGCTAATATAGATAATGGTGTAAATATTTCTGCGCTAGCAACTGTTAGTGGAGGTGTAACTTTAGGACACTACGGAGATATCGATTTATCTCAACTAGTTTCTGTAGGTTCACTAACGCTTTCAAATTCTGTTAGTATTACAACACTTAACATTGGTAACATGACTGGAACACTTAATACCAAAGATTATCCTAACGCTTTGTCTATATCTTTAGGTGATATTGCTTTGAGTGGTCAAGTAACAGCTACTCTAGCTACTTCATTCACTTGGGGTTTTAATGATGACCAAGCAACTGATCTTTCAATTACCGTTTCAGGCGTTGCAAAAGTATTTGCTAACTCTTTACCTTCTATATCTGGTGTTGTTACATTTACTAATACTGGAACAGGTTCTGAAGGTCACTTTGGTGCACTTAAAACAATAGCAACTGGTGGTAGCTTAGTTAATAATGCAAAAACCATTGCGATGGCTGCGATTACTACTGTATCTGGTACATTGAAAGTAAATGGACCTGCGACAATTGACTTCCCTGATCTTGCTACTCAAGGTGGAGCTATTGCTGCTGGAAATGCAGCTACATTCCTAGCGCCTAAGCTTACTGATAATGCTTCAATTTCTACTTCTAGCACTGCAGCAATAACTCTTAAGAGTGTTTCAGACACTACTAACTTTACTGCATCTGCTACTATTGAAGGATTGACTACAATAGCTCAAGGTACGAGCCTAGATCTTGGTCTTTTCCCTAAACTTAAAACAGCAAATATTTCTGGAGGTGGTACAAAAGATTCAAGTATAGCACTTACTGTAGGTGTATCTAATACTGTTTTATCAAGTCTTACTGTTAATTCTGAAGCTGATAGTAAACTAAATACACTAACTATTGTTGCAGCCCCTGCGTTAGCAACTCTTAGCACAGCGGGAGGAATCACTGACTTTACAGTTTCTAACTCTGCTACAATGACTACTATCGATTTTGGTCATACATTTATTTCTGGAGACACTGCTGCAACAGTTACTGTTAGTGGTGTTGATGAACTTAAGTCTTTAGACATGAGCTCACTGGATAAAGTTAAAACTGTAAATGTTGTTAATAATGGTAAATTAGCCTCTATTGTTGCTCCTAATTCTTCTGTCTTGGCAGAACCTATTGCAGCAATTTCTGTTACTTTAAACGGAAACGCTCTAACAGGTGGTTATACCCAGGCCATTGAAGGTGCAGAGACACAACCTTATTCACAGGCAGCAATCTTATCAGACGATTTAGCTGGGTTTAAGACCTTTATTGAAGCTTATGCAGCACAAAGTGATAGGGTTTCATCAACTAGTGTTTCAGCTACTTCAGGTGTTCAATCTATTACTTATAGTATGAACATAGATGTTGTAACAATTGATGCAACATCTACTGCAACAGCAACTCTTCAAGCAGCTCTAGTTTCTAACACTGCTGCTCAGAAAGGTCTAGACAAGGCAGATAATACTGCTGATGATGCTACTGACGCCGCTGGAGGTGGTGACGCTGTTTCTACTTATGGTGTTAGCACTAAAAACGAATTAGATTTAGTTACTACAGAGTAATTTAATTCAATGAGTTTTTAAGTATAAATAATACTTAAATAAAACCCTCTCAAACTGAGAGGGTTTTTTTATATGAATGAAATAATCAATAGTAAAGTAAAGCCTATACCAACTATTAAACAGGTTGTATTTAAATGAGAAAAGTTTTTGGAAATTAGCCAATGGTGTATGTGATTCTGATCTGCTGTAAATAGTGACTTTTTATTTTTCATTCTTATAATTACAACTCTAATTAAATCCACAAGTGGATATAATACAATACCAAATGAAAGTAAAATTTTGTTAATATTATTTAGATTACTAAGTATAACACTTGGGTTTAAAATATGAAAAAGAAAAATAAGATTTACACCCCCTAAAAATAAAGACCCTGCATCACCAAGAAAAATCTTTCTTCTTTTTTTAAAATTGAAAAAATAGAAGGGGATGCAAATAAACAGTAATAAAAAGCCTAGGTTGTAAAAGGGGTCATCCTGTGATAAAATGTATAGAAAAAAGCATAGGTTTTTTAGTGTTTCACTTATCGCTAGACCATCAACACCATCTATAAAGTTATACGCATTAACTATGATTACGAAAGTAATAGCAGTTATTAATTGAGAAAATATCCATGGTATTTCATATATGCCAAGGAAACCATACAAAGATGAAATAGTAAATCCTTGGTCGATTAAAATTTTTGCAACGATTAATTGCATTAAAAATTTAATTTTAAAATCAGCTTGGTATAAGTCGTCATAAACTCCAATTGTGAAAAGAATTCCTAAGGGAATAAAAAGCGAATAATCAAAAAGCTCTATTTTTAAAAAGTAATATAAAATGGATAATAAAAATAAAGAACTAAAAATACTGATCCCACCACTTCTTGTTGCCACAGTTTTATGAGAGGTTCTATGATTGAAATCGTCGAAGTATTTTTTTTTGAGAAAAAAGTTTTGGACAATTATGTGAAATAATATAGATAAAACAAATGCTAAAAAAATAACATAGATTTCCATATACCAAATATAAATGAATTTAAAAAAGCAATTATTGAATACAAAATTTCTTTCTTTGTTATAAACCAACAAACAAAATGAGTGATAAAAAGCAATTCGGTTTAAAAAATTTTCCAATTTACGAGTCAGTATTCATGATACTTTACTTGTGCATAGGATTTATCCAAAATTTCCAAGCAGTTGATAAAGTTGCCCCTCAGTGGCTTTTTATGGCATGTTTAAATTTCCTTAGCGGAATTTTTATTATGAAGAATCAAAATGTTTATGATGAAAGAATTCCAGCCTACTTCAAATCTTGGATAACAATTTTGTATGCTTTATTTATTCTTTGGGCAGGGTTATCTTTTTTTTATGCAATAAATCCAACTGAAGTAATAGTAAACTTTATGAGACAGTTTAATGTTTTTTTAATGTTTTGTAACATGACAATTTTTTTGTCAACTATAAAAAATAAATTGAAATTTTTCAGCTTAATTCTTACTTTAATTTTAGCAGTAGAATTATATTTTATTTTTTATCAAGCATTTGAAATGCTCAAAAATTCTGGTGCTATTAGCTCAGGAAATCTTAAAGGAGTAACAGCAAATAGGAATATAGCAGCTTTTTCAATTGCACTTAAAATTCCATTTGTACTTGGTCGGGTAATTAAATCAAATACCAACATAACTAAAATTTTGGGTGTTTTTATAATTACACTTGCAATCACCGCCTTATCAATGATACAATCTAGGGCTTCGTATATAGCAGTAGTATTAATTGTTTTAATGTTTTCTCTCGTACCTTTTATTTTTTTTAAAAATGAAAAAACTATTGGCAAATTAAAAACACTACTGTTTATAGTTTTACCTCTTATATTGTCAATTATAGTTAATCAATTATTTTTTGCCTCAAAGGGGGCTAATGCCATATCAAGGGCATCTACAATTTCATTATCAACAAACGACGGGTCAGTTAATCAAAGGTTAAGATATTACAACCACGTTCTTACCCATTTGAAATCGAATCCTCTTTTTGGTGTAGGCTTTGGAAATTGGAAATTTAAATCAATTGACTATGACAAGAAAAATATGAAAGGATACACAGTACCTTATCATGCACACAGTGACTTCATTCAAATAGGAGCTGAATTAGGAATTTTAGGATTTTTATTATACGCAGGCGTTTTTCTTATTGCAATATTTTATTCTCTAAAGCTTTTAACCAATAAAGATTTCGAAAATGATGACAAGCTATTTATATATTTGATTTTTATAGGTTTGGGTGTTTACTTTATAGATGCAAATTTAAATTTTCCAATAGCCAGACCTCAAATAAATATTATTTGGGCTCTTTCAATGAGCTTAATCTGCTACTATTTTACCAACACAAAAAAAGTCACTGAATTAAAACGAGATTATAAAAAAATTAGATTGATATATTATATAATGTTGGCAATCAGTATACCATCAATTTTTATTTCTTTTAAAGTTTACGACTCTCTAAAAAACCAAATGATCTTATTAAACGATTTCAACACCAATAAGTATAGTGCAAAATTAAATGAATTAGAAGCGATGGATATGAGAATTCCAAATGTTACAGTCACAACAATTCCCATGAAATCACTAAAAGCAAGATATTATGTTAATAATAAACAATATGATAAAGCTCTTGAATATCTGAAAAGTACAAATAACACGAATCCATATTTATTTTTTACTGAATATTTAAAAAGTAAAGTTTTTGAAAAAAAAGGAAATATTGATAGTGCATATTACTACGCAAAAAATGCTTTTTTTGGATTGCCAAACAATACTTTACATTCAGCTAACTTTGTAAAATTGGCTATGCAAAAAAAAGACTTGGTATCAATTGAGCGAGCAGCAGATGAGTTGATTGACTCACAATCTTCTTTAAATTGGCAAAATATTATTACTGCTTATATTGACATAGCAGGCTCAGGAAAGGAAAAGCTGATGAAATTAACGAATAGAGCAGTTGAAATATTTCCTAAAAATTACAACTTTTTACTTTTAAGGAAGTTAGCACACACTAACCCATCTAAAATTAAGAGAGGTGTTGAGTTAGCTAGAGAAGCTCTTGAGTACTTTAGTCAAAAAAATTATAAAAAATCATCTGAATTATATCTACTTGCAACTAAGGAGGATCCATTTGAGTTTTCATATTATGAGAATGCAGCTACATGTTTTTATCAGTTGAAAGAATACGGTAATTCAATGCTTTATTCTTCAAAAGTGATTTTTGGATTAAATCCTGGTACTGGCAAATCAGAATATATTCATGGGATTTCTAAAATAGCAACGGGAGACCTTAGAGGAGGATGTGAATTTATTTCTATATCAGTTTCATCAGAATATAGTGAAGCATTATCAATCCAAAAACAATTCTGTAAGGATATGGTTTATGAATAAAAATTATAACAAAAATGCACTGAACTCAATTGTCGCAGGATTTCTAATTATCTTGTACTTATCCATTGGTTTTATTCCAAATTTAAGTGCGGTTGACAAAATCGCACCCCAGTGGGTTTTCATGACAATTCTTAATGGGGTGGGCCTTGTATTTATAGCCTATAATCGAAAATTTTATGAATACTCAATAATTTCAATATTGAGAGCAAATATGTCTTTAATCTATATTGGATTTATAATTTGGGCTAGCTTATCTTACTTTTATGCTATTAACCCGACTGAAGTTATTGTCAACATAACGAGGCAAGCGAATGTTTTATTAATGTATCTATTGATGGGAATTTTTTTATTCACTATCAAAGAAAAAATTAAATTTATTTGTTGGACTATTGCAATCATACTGGGCTTAGAGGTATATGCAGTAATTATAGAGGCTAAAGAGATGATTGACCTAACTGGATTCATTTCTTCAGGTTCATTGAAAGGTGTCACTGCAAATAGAAATATTACGGCATTTTCATTAGCTATAAAGATACCATTTATACTCTTTTTATTTTATCAGATAAAAAAAAGGGCCTATACAGCTATACTAATTATTTTAACTTTTTTTGTTTTGTTGTCTTTATCAATGATACAATCTAGAGCCTCTTTTGTAGGTCTTGGAGTAATTTTGATTGGATATTTTGGATTAAACACAATATTATATATTAAAGAGAAGAAAATAACTTATTTAATTAGAACTAGTTATTTTTTGGTCCCATTTATTTCAGCATTGTTATTGAATCAAATTTATTTGTCGTCAAAGGGGGCAGACGCTCTATCTAGAGCGGCAACAATTTCATTTAGTACTAATGATGGGTCCGTAAATCAAAGACTTCGATATTACGACGATGTATTGACTCATATGAAATCAAACCCTATTGTAGGTGTGGGTCTCGGGAATTGGAAATTAAAATCGATTGAATATGATGCTGATGATATTAAAGGCTATGTTGTTCCGTATCATGCGCACAGTGATTTTATTCAATTAGGAGCTGAACTTGGGATAATTGGGTTTTTATTATACTTATCCATTTTTCTTGTCGCAATTTATTACGCCTTTAGACTTATTCGTTATTCTAGTTTATCAAAAGATGAAAAGACTTTTACTTTTCTATTGCTTATTGCACTTGGGGTTTATTTTGTAGATGCCAATTTAAATTTTCCGATCGCACGTCCTCAAGTACTTGTAGTTTGGTCGACTATAATGTCACTAATTATGGGATACCATGAGGGAAATAGAACACATTATCAAACTGTAAATAAAAAAACGAGAATAGTTAAGACGTTCACTATAATTGGAATTCTAGTAGTTTTGCCAAGTTTATATATTACAAATCAAGTATATAAATCACTAAAAGGACAAATGTTTCTTCTTCAAGATTTTAATACCAATAAGTACAATCTTTCACTAAATAGGGTTGATAACATTGTTCCTGACATACCCAATATTACAGTAACAACAATTCCAATAAATTCTGTAAAAGCTAGATATTATTTTAATGCTAAAAAATATAAAAAAGCACTAAGCCTAATAGAAAACGGAACCAAAGCAAACCCTTATTTATATTATAGCGAAATCCTTAAAAGCCAAATCTATGAAGAACAAGGCAAAACAGACAGTGCGAAAGTTTATGCAAAAAAGGCTTTTTATGGTTTACCCAATAATGATTTACATTCATCGAGATATCTCAATTTACTGAGCTATACAAAAGATGAAAAAGGATTAGATGAGGCTTTCGAATTACTTACACAAAAAAATAAAAAAATAAATTGGAAAAATTATCTAATTATTGCGAGTGGGCTTAGAAAAGAGAAAGACAAAAAATTAATTGAGAGAGCTAAAAAAGCTACTGAGATTTTCCCATATGATAATGATATTAAAAACCTTTATATTCAAATCTCAATTGGAAAGGAAGCTTTTAGCAGGTCTATTACTAATTCAAAAGAAGGTTTAGCATTTTTTGATAAAGGGGATCACATAAATGCGTCATTAAAGTTTGAGGAAGCCATTAGAAATAATCCTTTAGATTATTCTCATTATGAAAATGCAGCCACCTCCAATTATTTGATAGGGAATCTACAAAAGGCTCTTGATCAAATAAATTGGGTTATAAACAAAATGAATCCTTTGAATGGGAAATGTGAATATATCAAAGCCCTAATATTTATCAAAATGAACGATCCAATTGGTGCATGCCCATTACTTGAAATTTCTAGAGATAGTGGATTTAGTCAAGCTGAAAGTTTATTGCAACAGTATTGTGGTTAATCATCGTTTTTATTTAGTATTAAATTTAAAATACATTTAATACATTAATTCTTTTAATCTTAGAATTCTTGAAGATTTTTTTATTTGTTTAAAATCAAATACAAAAAAAACTTGTTAAATAGTTTTGTTTTTTATTTATTATCAAGTACTTTTGGTACTAATTAATAATTGTTAATCATTTAATGAAAAAGTGGTTTGTTGTCTATACTCGCCCACAGCAAGAGCTAACAGCAGCTCGCAAGCTCTCTGCTATGGGAATTAAAAATTACTGCCCTACAATAACACTTTTAAAACAATATTCTGATAGAAAGAAAAAAGTTAACAAGCCCCTCCTTTCTTCTTACATTTTAGTTCAATTGGAAGAATGTAATCGTAATTCAGTTTTTTCTTGTCCTGGTATCTTACGTTACTTATTTTTTCTTGGAAAACCAGCGGTAGTCCTTGACCATGAGATCAATGTGATGAGGGAAAATTTAAAAGGGGTCTATAATGATATTAAAGTAACCACCTTAGCTATGGGAGATAACCATACAATTACTGAGGGTCCTTTTTCGGGAGTGTCGGGAAAAGTAGTTCAAACAGATAATAAAAAAGTTAAATTAGAGTTAGCCTCTTTGGGAATGAGTATCACTCTAAAAAAGCAAGTTGCTTAAAGAATTAACTTTTTTAAAATAATTCCAAATTTTACTTTGCCCAATTGGGACAGATAGGGCGGAGCCATTTTATAAATTAAATATTTTAACTATGCTAGGAGAGCTAATCACGTCCAAAACACGACTTAGATTACTTATTAAATTTTTTATTTCCCAGGCTAACAGAGGCTATTTAAATGGTCTTGCTACTGAGATGGGAGAATCTACTAATGCAATCCGCAAAGAACTCAACCACCTTCAAGGTGCAGGCTACCTGGAAAAAGTAAAAGTTGATAATAAAGTAGAATACAAAGCTAACATTGATCATCCTCTTTTCGAAGTTATGCAAAAAGTAGTTTTTAAACATTTAGGTTTAGAAGATGTTGTAGAAACTGTTCTAGAGCGAATGGGAGATGTTGATCAGATTATCTTGGTGGGAGATTACGCAAAAGGGAACGATTCCGGTCTTATTGAAGTATTTTTAATAGGTCAAGGTCTTAATATGGAATACATCGCTCAGTTAGAGGACAAAATTGAAGACCTTATCGGTCGAAAGGTAAGCTTCTATTTGGCTTCTAAATTTTTAGCCGATAGGGAACATATTATACTATTTAATTCTGATGTGAAGTGATAGTATTAGAGAGTGAAGAACGCCCTTGGGGAAGATTTTTTGTTTTGCAAGACGAGCCTAACTATAAGCTGAAGAGAATAGAGGTCGACCCAGGAGGAAGACTTTCCTATCAGTACCATTTAAAACGGTCAGAGGCATGGACAATAGTTGAAGGGACTGGCATAATTACTTTGGATGGTGTGGATAAAGAATATTCTAAGGGGCAGACTATTTTAATACCTCAAGGGATAAAGCACCGAATTGAAAATAGGTCAGATCATAAAGTAGTTTTCATTGAGGTTCAAACAGGGAGCTATTTTGGAGAAGATGATATTGTACGAATTGAAGATGATTACAACAGATTATAAATGAGTAAACCAAAAGCAATAATTGTTTCAGGATATTTTAATCCTCTACATAAGGGACATTTAGAATTATTTAAAAAAGCTAAGGCTTATGGTGATGTTCTTTGGGTTATTGTAAATAATGATGTTCAAAGAAAATTAAAGGGAAGTAAGGAATTTATGGATGAGAATGAGAGGTTAACTATTGTAAGTGCTGTAAAGTATGTTGATAGCGCTCTTATTTCTATTGATAAGGATAAAACTCAATGTTATACACTAGCTAACCTAGCGGATAATTATAATTTAAAGTATGATCTTTTTTTTGCTAACGGCGGAGATCAAAATAATAAGTCTATTCCTGAGATAGAAATATGTAAAAATCATAGCATTGGGTTAATTGAAGGATTAGGAGATAAGATTCAGTCCTCTTCGTGGCTACTTAATAGATAAAATGAGAGTAAAAAATATATGTTGTATTGGTGCAGGTTATGTAGGTGGACCAACTATGGCAGTAATTGCGGTTAAGTGCCCTCATTTGAATGTAACGGTTGTTGATAGTAATCAAGAGAAGATAAAAGCATGGAATGGACCTTCGGATAATCTTCCTGTATATGAGTCTGGCTTAGCTGAGCTAGTAGAAGAAGCACGCGGGAGAAACCTATTCTTTTCAAAGGATATTGGTGAAAATATTGAAAAGGCTGAAATGATCTTTATGGCTGTGAATACTCCAACAAAAACTGAAGGCGAAGGAGCAGGGATGTCAGTAGATCTTAGTTATGTTGAGGCATGTGCAAATGATATAGCAAAGTATTCCAAATCTGATAAAATAGTAATTGAAAAATCTACCCTTCCAGTTCGAACCGCTGAAAAAATTAAAGAGATTTTAAACATGGATTCATCTGGAATTCATTTCGAAATACTTTCGAATCCAGAGTTTTTAGCTGAAGGGACAGCTATTCAAGATTTATTTAAATCAGATAGAGTCTTGATCGGAGGGGATCAGACTGATTCTGGTCAAAAGGCTGTTAAAGTACTATTTGACATTTATGCTAAGTGGATACCTGAAGAGAAAATCTTAACTACAAATGTGTGGTCTTCAGAATTAGCTAAATTGGCTTCTAACGCAATGCTTGCTCAACGCATCTCTTCAATTAATAGCCTTTCAGCACTATGCGAAAAGACAGGAGCAAACATAAATCAGCTTTCAAAAGCAATTGGAATGGACCACCGAATTGGTCCTCATTTTTTGAATGTTTCGGTTGGATTTGGGGGCAGTTGTTTCCAAAAAGATATTTTAAATTTAGTTTATCTGTGCCGACACTATGGCTTACACGAGGTAGCTAAATATTGGCTTGAAGTTGTTAAAATTAACGATTATCAAAAGGCGCGTTTTGCACAAAAAATTATTGATTATTTTGAAGGTGATTTGTCAAGAAAAAAAATTGCTGTCCTAGGATGGTCATTTAAAGCAAATACAAATGATAGCAGAGAAAGTGCAGCTATTTATGTAACAGAAAAACTTTTTGAAGCTGGAGCCGAAATACATATTTATGACCCAAAAGTAAAAAGAGAAAAAATAGAAAATGATATATTGTCATATTGGAAAGTTGACAAAAAAAGACTAAAAAATAGAATATTTTTTTCCACTAAAAATATTATACAAGAACAAATGGATATCATAGCCATCCTAACTGAATGGGAAGAATTTAAAACTTTACAATTTAAAGATTCAAAAGTTTTTGATGGCAGGAATATTTTGAGAGGTAAAAACGTTATTAATTTAGGCATATGAAAAAAGTTGCACTTGTAACAGGAATAACAGGTCAGGATGGATCTTATTTAGCTGAATTTTTAATTGACAAAGGTTATAAAGTTCACGGTTTAATAAGAAGAAGCTCTTCATTTAATACTCAAAGAATTGAACATCTTTATATCGAAGAACTGATTGAAGATTTACACTCAAAAAGAAAATTAGAGCTTCATTATGGTGATATGACTGATTCATCTAATCTCATAAGGTTAATACAAACTATAAGACCAGATGAAATCTACAATTTGGCAGCGCAATCCCATGTTCAGGTTTCTTTTGATCTTCCTGAGTATACAGCCGAAGCAGATGGTATAGGAACTCTTAGAATACTTGAGGCTGTTAGAATTTGTGGTCTTGTAGAAACTTGTAAAATTTATCAGGCCTCAACATCAGAACTTTATGGCAAGGTTCAAGAAATTCCTCAAAGCGAATCAACGCCATTTTATCCTAGATCACCTTATGGAGTTGCGAAGATTTATGCATATTGGATTACCAAAAATTACAGAGAAGCATATGGATTTTTTGCTGTAAATGGTATATTATTTAATCATGAATCTGAAAGAAGAGGAGAAACCTTCGTTTCTCGAAAAATCACCTTAGCAGTCGCTAGAATAGTCAAAGGGATCCAAAAGAAATTGTATTTAGGGAATTTAGATTCTAAAAGAGATTGGGGCTATGCTAAAGATTATGTCAAATGTATGTGGTTAATGCTTCAGCATAGTATTCCGGAGGATTTTGTTATTGCAACAGGTGAGCAACACAGTGTAAGAGAATTTGTAGAGAAAGCTTTTAATATTGTATCAATACAAATTAAATGGGTTGGAGAGGGTATAAATGAAAAAGGAATAGATGTTAAAACAAATAAAATATTAGTAGAGATAGATTCTAAATATTTTAGGCCTTCTGAGGTAAAAACTTTGTTAGGAGATCCTTCAAAAGCAATAAGAGAATTAGGTTGGGACCCAAAAGAAACGAGTTTTGATGAGCTCATTAGAATAATGGTAGAGAATGATTTAAAAAAAGAAAAAGTAGAGATGTGATTAAAAATATTCTTTTACTAGGGGCTTCAGGTTTTGTAGGAACAAATTTTCTAAAAGATCCAAGAAATAATAATTATAAAATCTTTTCACCTAACCGGCAAAAACTTGATTTAAAAAAAATTGACGACCTATATGGATATCTTGATAAAAACAGACCTGATTTAATTATTAATGCAGCTGGCAAAGTTGGTGGGATTCTATCAAATTCAAATAATAATTATGATTATTTGAATGAAAATATTCTAATTAATTATAACGTTATCAATGTAAGTAAGGAGTTAAAAATCCCAAACTTTATAAATCTTTCAAGTTCATGTATTTACCCTGTAAATTTTACAGTGCCATTTTCAGAGGATAATATTTTAAGTGCGAAATTAGAACCTACAAATGAAGGATATGCATTGAGCAAAATCTATGCATTAAAATCCTGTGAATTTATATCAAAAGGATCAAAATTGAATTACAAGTCTATTATTCCCTGCAACCTGTATGGGCCACATGATGATTTTAATTCAGAAACTTCTCATATGATTCCAGGAGCAATTGTAAAGATTCATAATTCTAAAAAAGCAAATAATGATTCAGTGACAATATGGGGCACTGGGAAGGTAAGAAGAGAATTTATGTTTATTAAAGACTTTATTGATTTTCTATACTTTTCAATTGAAAGATTTGATAAAATACCTAACATCTTGAATGTAGGGTTAGGATTTGATCATACAATTAAGGAGTATTATGAAACCATAATGAATGTAATAAAATATGAGGGCGAGTTAGTTTATGATTCGTTAAAACCTGATGGGATTAAAAGTAAATTAATGAATATATCTAAGCTTGAAAAATTAAACTGGAAAGCAAAAACAAACCTATCAAAAGGGATAGAATTAACTTATAAATATTATATCAATAATTATGCAAACCAACTATAGTTTATCATCTTCAACATTTGGAGCAGAGGAAAAAAAAGCGATGTTTAGAGTTATAGAATCTGGTAATTATACTATGGGTAAATATGTTCAAGTTTTTGAAGAAAATTTTGCCAGAAAATTTGGTTCTAAGTACGCAATAATGGTTAATTCAGGATCTTCAGCTAATCTAATTGCAGTGGCTTCATTATTTTATAAATCAAATCCCCTTTGCAAAGGAGACGAAATTATAGTTCCTGCTGTTTCTTGGTCAACATCTTACAGTCCTCTTCAACAATATGGATTGAAGTTAGTTTTTGTTGACATAGATATAGATACTTTGAATTATGATTTGAGAAAATTAGAAATTGCCATTTCTAATAAAACAAAAATGATTCTGACAGTAAATCTTCTAGGAAACCCCAATGAATTTGACTCAATAAATAAAATTATAGATGGCAAAGAAATAATAATTCTAGAGGATAATTGTGAGTCTATGGGAGCCAAATATAAAGGTAAATTTACTGGGTCAATAGGACTCTTAGGAACCTTTTCACTTTTTTATTCTCATCATTTGTGCACAATGGAAGGAGGTGTGATTTTAACAGATAATGAAGAATTATATCATATAATGCTATCATTAAGGGCACATGGCTGGACTAGAAATTTACCTAATAAAAATTCTCTTGTAAAAAAATTCGATGATCCATTTAAAGAGTCTTTCAGATTTATTTTACCAGGATACAATCTTAGACCTCTTGAGATATCTGCAGCTGTAGGTGTAGAACAATTAAAAAAACATGATGATTTTCTATCTCAAAGAATAAAAAATGCAAATTATTTTAAATCACTTTTTGAAAATGACAAGAGGTTTACTATACAAAGACAAGTATCTGAAAGTTCTTGGTTTGGGTTTTCAATAATTCTAAATAATCATAGCAGAAAAGAAATATTGAGAAGGCTTCAAAAAAATAATATAGAATTTAGACCGATTGTAAGCGGTAATTTTCTTAAAAATGAAACCCTTAAATATTTCGACTATGAAATTAGGGGTAGGATTGAATCAGCTGATAAAATAGATAAAAATGGTTTTTTTGTTGGAAATCATCATTTCGAAATTAAGGATAAAATTGACCTTTTATATAAAACATTAACATAAAAAAATATAATGGTATACATAAGTTTAATTGCAGATATATTTCATGCAGGACACATAAGATTAATTAATGAAGGTAATAAGTATGGTGAAGTGACAATAGGACTATTAACAAATAAGGCATGTGAAGAACTAAATGAGACACCTCTTTTGTCATATGAAAAAAGAAAGGAGGTTTTAAAATCTGTTAAAGGTGTTAAGATTATATTAGAGCAAAATGAAGCTAGCTACTTAAATAATTTAAAAAAGTTAAAACCTAATTACGTTGTTCATGGAGATGATTGGAAAAACACTTTCCAAAAAAAATATCGATCAGAGGTAATTAATTTTTTGAAAGATAATCGTGGTAAACTAATTGAAATACCGTATTCAGCTGACGTTAATCCAATCAAATTAAAGGAACAGGCTTTGAAAAATAATGTAGGGTCTTTTTCTAGACATCAAATGATAAAACATTTGATTAAAACAAAAGGTATAATTCGGATTTTGGAAGTTCATAATCCACTATCTGCACTTATAGTAGAAAATACAAAGGAAAAAGTAAATGATATTGAATTAGAATTTGATGGTTTTTGGTCAAGTTCACTAACTGACTCAACTTCAAAAGGTAAGCCAGATATTGAGGCAGTTGATATATCATCTAGGATAAAATCAATTGATGAGATATTTGATGTAACAACTAAACCAATGATTTTTGACGGTGACACTGGTGGTAAACCAGAGCATTTAGAATTTACCATAAAAAGTTTAGAAAGAGTTGGTGTAGGTGCAATAATTATTGAGGACAAGGTTGGATTGAAAAAAAATTCACTTTTTGGGAACGATGTTTTTCAAAAGCAAGATTCAGTAGAGAATTTTTCAAACAAAATTACAGTAGCTAAAAAGGCTCAAAGAACAGATGATTTCCTTGTGATCGCAAGAATTGAAAGTTTGATTTTAGAAAATGGGATGGAAGATGCCTTAATAAGAGCACATGAATATATAAAAGCCGGAGCAGATGGCATTATGATTCACTCTAGAGTTAAAAATGGATTGGAGATTATAGATTTTATAACAAAGTTTAGAGCCAAAGAAAAGGATGCTATTTTAGTTGTTGTGCCAACCTCATTTAATCACATTCCTTTTGATGAATTTAAAAATTTGGGAGTAAATATTGTTATATATGCTAATCATCTTTTAAGATCAGCATACCCGAACATGAAGCAAGTTGCTTCTGAAATATTAATAAATGGAAGGTCACTTGAGTCAGAATCTAAATGCATGCCGATTAAAGAGATATTAAATTTAATTCCAGGAACTAAATAATGGCTTTAAAAACAGAAAAATTTGTATATGAATTAATAAATGAGCGATATACGCATTTATGTGTTGTTCCTTGTTCCTTTGCTAAATATTTAATTAACGAGGCTATTAATAACACTAATATAGAATATATTCCGTGTGCAAGTGAGGCAGTGGCTTGTAGTATTGCGGCTGGTTTGAAAATATCAGGTAAATCCCCTATTGTAATTGTTCAATCTAGTGGTTTAACAAATATGGGATCATGTATTACTAGCCTTTTAAAGCCGTATAACATCACTTTTCCGATTATAACATCTTGGAGAACTTATAATGAGGGCGACAGTGAAATTCAACACAAACATTTAGCCTCAGAACTTCCCTCGCTAATTGAGGCATATGGATATAAACACGAGATCTTGGATAATATTAATCTCACAATTTGTATGGATCAATTAAATAATGCCAAGGAGACATTTATAATGTGTATATTAAAAAAAGACAGCTTTTCCCCAGTTAAACTTAATAAAATGCATAAGATTGATTTATCAAATTATCCCAAAAGAAGCGAGTATTTGGAATTTTTAAATAAAAAATTTGAGAACTCAAAAGTTGTATTTATTGGTACTACGGGAAATACAGCAAGAGAGATGTTTACATATATGCCTTCTACAAATAACTTTTATATGGCTGGAAATATGGGCGGAGCCCTTAGTTTAGGTTTGGGAATTGGACTTGAAGGCAAAGATGTTTTTGTCTGTGGTGGTGATGCTGAATTTGTTATGCATATGGGAGGGTTAACTACAGCTGGTAGATATAAAAACAAAGTCAATTTAACTTATATATTATTTGACAATGAATCAAATAAATCTACTGGAGGACAAAATTCCTATCAAGCTCATCTAGACTATTTATCAATTGCCTGTTCTTCTGGTTTTAATATTTATCAAAAAACAATAACTAATCTGGATGACTTTATTTCAGCAATAGATTTTAAAGAGAAAAATAAGTGTCTAAAATTCATACATGTGAAGTGTAGTTATGATTCTGAGGCACCAAGACCTCCATTAGAAGTTATAAGACAAAATAATTTACATGAGTAGTTGGCATAAAATATGGGATAATCAAAATAGAGTAAATAATTTTTTATTAGAAACCTTAATAAAAGCAGATGGTTTTGAGACTGGAGCAGGAAATTTCACTCTAGAAGATTGGAAACTTTACACTAAATCATTACTTGATTATTTAGATATTTCTAAAAACGATTCCATTTTTGATGTTGGCTGTGGTAGTGGTGCATTTATTTTTAATCACTTTATAAATAATCATAAAGTTGGAGGATTAGATTATTCTGAAGCACTTATAGGACTTGCAAAAATAATATATAAGGGAAGTGATTTTAGTGTAGATGAGGCTTGTAGATTAAATACTCAAAATAAGTATGACTTTGTTGTGAGTCACAGTGTTTTTCAATACTTCAATGATTTGCTTTACTCAAAAAGAGTTTTAATAAAAATGTTAGAAAAAGCTAATAAAAAGGTTGGCATTTTTGATGTAAACGATAAATCTAAAGAAAAGATATATCATAAAATAAGAATGGGAAGTTTGACTAAGGATGAATATTTAAAAAAATATCAAGGCCTAGATCATATGTTTTATGAAAAGTCATGGTTTAAAAAAATTGCAAAAGAAAATGACATAAAAATCAAAATATTTGATCAATCATTCAAAAGATATTCTAATTCTCAACTTCGTTTTAATGTAATATTTGATAAATAATATGAAAAAAAGAATCATGGTCGATATGTCTGCTACTATTATACACCACGGTCATATCCGGCTACTAGAAAAGGCATCAAAGTATGGAGATGTAATTGTAGCTCTAACTTCAGATAATGAAGTATTAAAGCACAAAGGATATCTACCTGAACTTGATTTTAACTATAGAAAAGAAATTCTTGAGTCAATAAAATATGTCAAGAAAGTCGTCCCTTCATTTTGGAAATTAAATGACGATTTTTTAAAAAAAAATAAAATAGATTTACTGGTTCATGGTGAAGATAATAGTAATGAAATTGATGAAAAAAAGCTTCTTATTTTACCTAGAACAAAAGGTGTTGCAAGTAGTGAACTAAGAAAAAAATCAGCTGCTATAGTAAAAAAAATAAAAAAAAACATCCTTTTAAATCCTGGTCCAGCCACAACGACTGATACTGTAAAATATGCTCAAGTTGTCCCAGATATATGTCCTCGAGAAAAGGAATTTGGTGATTTAATGTATAACTTATCTAATGAAATAACATCTTTTGCTACAAAATCACCTGAGAATTATACAACAGTATTTTTTGGGGGGAGTGGGACAGCATCTGTCGAAGCTGTAATTAGTTCAGTATTGACAAAACAATGTAAACTTTTAATTATAAACAATGGATCATATGCTGAAAGAATTCATGAAATTTCAAAAGTTTACAACCTCGACGTTTACAATTTGGTTTTAGAACCATTTAAAGACTTTGACATAAGTTTTATTGAAGAATTGGTGATTAAAAAAAGGATCACTCATGTAGCTATTGTTCACAACGAAACTTCAACAGGAAGATTAAATGAACTAGAGGCTTTTTCAAAATTATCAGATAAATATGGTTTTAAGCTTATAGTCGATGCTATGTCATCTTTCGGTGCGATTGAAATTGATGTAAAAGACTTAAATATTGATTATTTGTGTTCCTCATCAAATAAAAATATTCAAGGAATGGCAGGTATTAGTTTTGTAATTGCAAACAAAAATTCATTAGAAAGTATAAGAAATAATGATAGAAAAAATTATTATTTAGACTTATATGCGCAATATGACTTTTTTAATAAAAAAAGGCAATTGAGATTTACACCCCCAGTTCAGAGTTTTTATGCTCTTAAGCAAGCAATTTTTGAGTTAAAAAAGGAAGGGATAAAAAGCAGGTTTAAAAGGTATAGTGAAAACTGGTACTATATAATAAAAAACCTATCAAACCTTGGATTTGAACAGGAATTTCAAAATGACAAATCCTCAAAAATTATTACAGTTTTTAGGCTGCCAAAAAAAATCAAGTTCAAAGAGTTACATGATAAACTTTTGAAAAAAAATATTACTATTTATCCAAGTAAATACGATACAGATACCTTTAGAATTGCAAATATTGGTAACATAAATAAAAAAGACCTAGAGCGTTTTACAGATGCTATAAAGAAAATAACTGAAAATGTTGGATAGTAAATTAATTACTTACGGATTTAATGTTGCATTTAGGTCCTTGCTAGGGATTTTAACAATTAAATTAATCACTCAGATATTTGATGTTAAGGAGGTAGGTCTTTATTACATAATTCTAAGTATAATTCAATTTTACAACATCGTTATTCTGAATCCATTTAATTCTTATTATGCAAGAAATATTTTTGAGTATAAAAGAGATAATAAAATAAATGAAGCATCCTTTATCTTAATATTATTTTATTTAGGATGTGCTTTACTTTCATTGGGCGTGTCATTTTTAACCTTTGATTTTCTTGACCTTGATTTAAATTTAAATCATTTTATTATTATCATTTTAACATCAATAATAATAAGTACACCATTAAGAAACCTACTTCAGGTATTGAACAGTTTTGATAAAATATTAAGTTATACTTTTATAAATATTTTGTCAATTTCATTGTCATTAGTTTTTTCAATTATTTTGACATTATATTTTGAAAAAACTATTTCATCATGGTTTTTTGGCATAGTATTGTCCGAAATTCTGACTCTCTTTACTTTAATATGGTTTATCAAATTACCATTAAAAATTAAGGTTAAATTTAAACGGCGAGAGATCATTAAAATCCTGGAATTTTCTATTCCTATAATCTTTACAAATATTATCCTTTGGATACAAAGTTATTCATACAGGTTTGTAATAAAGGAACAATTCTTAATAAACGATGTTGCTTTTGTAACAATTGGGTATTCAATAGCAACATTATTATTCAGCACCATTGAATCACTATCAGGGAATTATTACAAAAGAAATATTCTTGAGGCCATAACAAATTATTCAAAAATTAAGCTATCATATATTTGGAACTTAACTGCATCAAAAACGATTTTTTTATATGTAATAACATGTTTCTTTATACTAGCTATTAGCAAACCATCATTATACATTTTAACAGATAATGAATATTTAAATTCATCTTTAAAGTTTGTTTATTTAGGAATAGTTGTAGAGTTTTTTAGAGTAATTAATAATCAATTTATTTTAATTTCAAATTATTCAAAAAAAACCAAAAATAGAATTTTATCTTATTCTGTTGGAGGGGTTATCACAACTACTTTTTTTTATTTTTTCAATTTTTCATCTATTTCCGGGGTTTTTTATGTTCTTATTTTCTCAAATGTGGTAAGCTTGGTAATTTCTATATTTTCAATGAGAAAATTAATAGATTATAAGCTCAGCTTTGGTACTTTTAAAATAATACTCACTGGATTACCGTACTTGGGATTCTTCATTTTTAATATCTTTTATTTCAAAGAGGATTTGATTTTCAATTTTATCTTATTATCTATAATTCTAACGTATAGCTTTTTTATTTATAATAAGAATTTCGAATTAAAGACTATAACATGAGGGTATTAACAGTTTTTATTGACATGCTGAGGCCTAATAGGATGAATACATTTAATAAGAATATAAATTTTCAAAACGAGTTTGATTTGGCTTTTAGCGACCTGGGTGGAACTGTTTTTTTGAATTGTTATTCTCCAGGTCCAGATACACCAAGGAGTATTTCATCATACTTAACTGGGAAAGATCCTTATTTAAATGGATGTAATACGAGACTTAAATGGCCAAAGTATTTCTTGAAAGAAAATCAAAGAAATATTTTTGATATTTTCATTGATGAGCAATATAAAATGGATTCTTTTACTTCAATAAAAGAAAGAGCTAATGGTATTTTCCCCAGTGCAATCTCAAAACTAGATATCCATAACCATGACAATAATTTAGATGATTTTTTATCAAAAATTGAATTAAAAAAAAAACATTTCATATTCATTAGCATACCTGATTTTCATTATGCATTCGACGATTTTGGATATTCTAAAAAAGGAGAAAAAGACGCCTATAAACTAGGTATAAAAGCTTTTAATTTGATCTTTAAAAGATTTAGCAAAGATGATTTTGATCATATTTTTATATTCTCAGATCATGGATTTAAATTTAGTTTTGAATCAAAATTTGAATCACCTATTTATCTCTTAAATGAAGATAGATCAAATTGTGTTTTAATCCACAGAAAAAAATTTCAGAATGAAACGGTTATTAATAAAAAATTATGTTCTTTATCAGACTTTTATGCAACTTATCAAGATATTATTTCCAAAAAACATGAAAATGGTTATTCTTTTTTAAGAAAAAAAGAAAGGAAATTCATAGTTATTGAGGATCACATTAATTTTTCCCCGGAAATAAACCAAAATATTGAATTATGGGCAGTAGTTACTAAGGATAGGCTATATCTGAGAACACTTAATGATTCGATTTTAATCGATAAAGGATCTAGGAATATAAAATACTTAAAACAATTACTATTTGACAATATTCTAATGGAAAATTCTTCATTTAAAAAATATAACTATGAAAACGAGCATATTTTTTCCTACAAAAAAAATATTCTAACAAAATCTGAATATGTTAATGGAGATGTTAGAAAATCTAAAAATAAATTTTATAAAGTTTTATTTATTATCAAAGATATAATATCATATAAATTCAGCTTAAAATAAATTTTTTAAATGGCAAAAAAAATTCTGTTTATTGGACTTAAATATTGTTATGGTAAAAAAGAACTTGGGGAATCTTTGAATAAAAAAGCTCATTTGGATAGCTTCATTAAATTAGGGTATAAAACAGAAGCATTATGGATTGATGAATATAAAAAAGATATTTTAAATCAGGTAATTTTAAAAAAAGCAAATGAATTTTTACCAGATCTAATTTTTTTCAAACTATTCAAATTTGAAATTAAAATAGAGACACTACAAGCTTTAAAAACTAATTTTTTTATAAGCAACTGGTTTGGAGATGATCAATGGAGATTTGATTCCTTCTCATCTTTGTATGCAAAATATTTTAATGCATGTATTACTACTGACAAGTATAGTAGGAATAAATATTTAAGTGTAGGTCAAGAAAATTTAATTCTTAGCCAACACGCTTCATTTGAGAATTCGTCAAATTACAAATTTGTAGATTATAAATACGATGTCAGTTTTATAGGTGCTGCAAACTCATACAGAAGATGGTTTGTAAAATGTTTAATAAATGAGGGCATTAAGGTAACATGTTTTGGTTCAGGCTGGAAAAATGGAAGAGTTTCCTACCAACAGATGGATGAAATAATATTACACAGTAAAATAAATTTAAATATTTCTAATAGTGTAAGCCATGATGTTAGGTATATATTTTCAAGCCTAAAAAGTTTATACACATATATGAAATCTATTTTGACATCAGGGTCAAAAAATTCAAGTCAAACAAAAGCCAGGAATTTTGAAATTCCCGTTAGGGGTGGATTCGAAATAACTGAATACGTTCCTAGTCTCGGGGATTATTTTGATTTAGATAAACATATAATTTGCTATACCAATTTGGATGATGCGACACAGTTAATTAAATTTTATCTCTTCAATAGTCATGAAAGAGAAAAAATCAAAATTTCATCCGTTCAATTTGCTAGAAAAAATCACACCTACCTAAAAAGAACAAAGGATATTATGGATGAATTAAATAAATTTATTGGTTTACAGAAATGATTGAAAACAGGGTAAAAAAATGGAAAAATTTAAAAGAATTTGTTGAGGCAGCCAATAAAAACTGTAATTGGCTAGTTTTAAGAAATTTCGATAATTTAATAGGTGAGAATTTTTTTTCCTTTGAGGATGATATTGATATTCTTTGTGAAAGTCTAGATGTTTTTACTAAAACATTAGGTTTAACTAAACGATCCTGGGGTATTTCTTCCTACCAAACTATTATTGAAAACAAAATAATTGATATCGATGTAAGATTTTTAGGAGATGGGTATTATGATAAGCTATGGCAATATAAAATGTTATTTAATAAAGTTTATACAAAGAATAAAATTCCAATATTATCTGAAGTAGACTTTTATTATAGTTTAATATACCACACCAAACTACAAAAATCGATAGTAAAAAAAAATTATGTAAAGACACTCAAAGAAATAGCTATTCGACTTCAAAATGTCGATTTTACTGACATTAATGATGACTCTAAATCTGCTATAATACTTGGAGATTTTATGAATTTGAATTCGTACACTTATACAGAACCTAATGACATAAATGTTCATAGAAATAAGCTTTTTATAAAAGCCTTAAAAAAGAAATTAAATAAACCACTTACAATAAAAATGCCCATAAGTGTAAAGTTAATTGAATTAACACCTCGTTTTTTAAAAGATCTGATTCCAATTAATTTAAAACAAAAAATAAAAAATGGAATTAAGTCATAGTGAAATAAAAAAATTAATAGATAAACATTTTGATGCTTTTATTCTCAGTAAAAAATATAACATTAGAACTATTCGTGCCAATTCTTTATTGACATATAATCGCTTTGACTTATCATTTAAGCTATCATATTTAGAATTATTAAAAAAAAACCCATCATATTCAAAAGAATTATATCGTGACCATATTAGAGCATTTACTTTAGGAAAGTTTAAAGAACCTGGGAATAAGAATAAAAATAACCTAGAAAAGTTTTACTTGGATTTTAACAATACTTTCAACTCTATAAAAAAAAACAACTTTGATAAAAAAAAATCGTTGGTTCCTATAACAGAAAGTGGTTTTATTTTAAACGGATCTCACAGAGTTGCAAGTGCAATTTTTTTAAATAAATCAATTAATACTGTTACATTAAATTATCCTAGGCCTAATTATAATTACGAGTTTTTTAAAGAAAGGAATGTTTCAGAAAAATTTCTAGATACAGCAGTAACATCATTTATTGAACACTCGGGAAATACTCATATTGCTTTTATTTGGCCATCAGCAATAGGCAATGAAAAAAAACTTCAAAAAAAACTTCAAAAAATTGTTTATAAAAAAACAATTAATCTAAGTATAAATGGCGCCCATAATTTAATATCAGAATTGTATGAAGGTGAAAAATGGCTTGGGGACGTTGAAAATAATTTCAACGGTTCATTTTTAAAAGCTATTAAATGTTTTAATAATAATTCCCCATTACAGGTGTATGTATTTCAGGCAGAAAACTTGCAACATGTTGTAAAAATAAAAAAAGAAATTAGAGAATTGTTTAATATTGGAAAACATTCAATACACATAACTGACACAAAAAAAGAGGCTGTAAAAGTTTCAAAATTTATATTTAATAATAATTCCATCCATTTTTTTAATAACGGCTATCCGTTGAAATTTCTCTCAAAAAAATTAGATTTAAAATCTATAAAAAGAAATGGACAAATCGTCTTTAATGAGAAAATGACTTTATTACTTTATGGTCTTAAAGATTATGATGTTAATATAGAAAACTTGACTTCTAATATTAATAAATACACAATTAATATTCATGAAGGGTTATATAATCCTGACGATTATTTTTATTTCAAAAATCATAAGTTTTTGTCACTATATAAATTACTCGTTCTGATTGAAAAACAAAGTTTAAGTCATGAACTGGATTTAATTAAAGATCTGAGAAAACTTACGAGAAAACAAAATTCAAATAAATCATATCGTCAGAAAATTAGATACTTAAAGACTATTATGAGACAATCCCTTGTAGATATACTTACAAAAGTTGGGATTTTGAAATACATCAAGAAAGTAATTTGAATTTTATAATAAAATACGTAATTCTTTAAATGCAAGATTTTATATCAATATTGCTACCTGTATATAATTGTGAATTATATATTAAAGAATGTATCGAAAGCATATTATCTAATTCTTACCCCAAATTTGAATTGGTCATTGTTAATGATGGATCAAATGATGCAACATTAGAAATAATTAAAGAATATAATGACGAAAGGATCTTCTTGAATAATAAAATTAATTCCGGTTTAATTGACAGCCTAAATTTTGGTTTAAAAAAATGCAACCATAACATAATTATGAGAATGGATGGAGATGATGTAATATCAGAGAGTAAAATACAAAATCAATTAGATTATTTTATAAAAAGTCGGTCGATATTAACCGGTACTAACGGATATTTAATTGATTCAGAAGGCATAAAAAGAGGCTTTATAGATTTACCAACTGAACATAATCAAATAATAAAATCAATGCTAAATATGTCACCCTCTTTCATTCACCCATCTGTAATGTATTATAAAGATGCTGTTCAAAAGTCTGGGGGATATGACTCAAATTTTAAACATGCTGAAGACTTTGATTTGTTTTTAAAACTGAGCTCATTTGGAAAATTATCAAACCTTAACGAGAGATTAATATACTTAAGAAAACATGACATAAATATATCGCACTTAAATGCCAAAGAGCAAATTCAAAATACAATTATCTCAAGAGAAATCCATAATTTAAATTTTACACATGCAGTAAAACAGATTGATTATGAATCATATAAATCAAAGGTTGAAAATAATTTTTTAAAAAAACTATATATAAAAATACATACTTCTATTGTAAAATTGGATAATTTATATGCCATTAACTTTTCAATTAAATTGGTTGTTTTAAAAGTATTTAGAAGGATATTGAAAAAGTTGATATGATTTTAATTGATTTAGTTTATATCAATAGCCCCGGAGGCATAAATGTTAGTAAGTTACTATTGGATAATATAATTGAACTCAATAATCAAGAAAACTATAAATTATTACTAGACAGAAAAAACTCAATTTATTTTAAAAATTATCCAATCGTAAAATCAATAATTTCTAAATCCGAGTTTTCTAGATTTTTCTTCTATAAAAGAAATCTTCAAAGCTTTAAATCTATCCTTTGTTTTGCTAATGTTCCACCTCCATTGAAAACAGTGGTTAAAACTTTCATTTATTTTCATAATGAGATTTTACTTAATCAACAAGGATTGAATTTTTCAAGAATTAAAAAATTGATTTTTAAAATTAAATGGATTTACATCAAATCCATCAATTCAAACTTTACTTGGTTTGTTCAAACTCAACATATGAAGGAATTATTAAATGAAAAATTAAATAATTCAAGAAGTGCTATTGAAATATATCCAATTTTTAATGAAAAGAAACTTAAGCCATTAAAGAAAAAACCATTTACATTCATATATCCTTCAAGTAATTACCCTCATAAAAATAATTTTAGATTATTAAACGCATTTGTTGAGGCTGCAAAAAAGACAACAAAAGAAATAGAATTGTCTATAACAATCGATAAGCTTAATTTGGATGTTCCTAAAAATCTAAAAGTCAATTTTCTTGGATTGATAGATCACAATGAACTTTTAAGTGTCTTAAAAAAAATTGAATTTTTAATTTTTCCATCCTTAAGAGAATCATTTGGATTACCCTTAATAGAGGGTATTCAAGCAAATTGTAAAATACTATGTTCAGATTTAAATTTTGCACATGGCTTGATTAATCCAAGCTATATTTTTAATCCTAACGATGAAAAAGTAATAACTGATGTTATTTTATTAGCTTTATCAAATAAAAAACACCCAGATTCATCTTTAAAAATAAAAAGTTCTATTGGCTTAATTTTTAAAAAAATAAATAATGTTTAAAAATAAAAAGTTACTAATTACGGGTGGCACAGGATCATTTGGAAATGCTGTTTTAGATAAGTTTCTTGGCTCTGAAATTTCTGAGATAAGAATTTTATCAAGAGATGAGAAAAAACAGCATCAAATGAGAACGGCTTATAAAAACCCAAAAATTAAGTTTTTTATTGGAGATGTAAGAGATAAAGAAAGTTTAAGACCTGCTTTATATGAGGTAGATTATCTTTTTCATGCTGCTGCATTAAAACAAGTACCCTCCTGCGAATTTTTCCCACTTGAAGCAGTCAAGACAAATGTTTTAGGCACTGAAAATGTTTTATCCGTTGCGATCGAAAATAATGTCAAAAAGGTAATTTGTTTGAGTACAGATAAAGCTGTTTATCCAATAAATGCAATGGGTACTTCCAAGGCGATGATGGAAAAAGTTTTCGTCGCGAAATCACGCACAACAGATTCAACAATAATTTGTGGTACACGATATGGTAATGTAATGGCTTCAAGAGGATCTGTAATTCCACATTTTTATGACCAAATTAAAGCAGAGAAAGATATTACAGTAACTGATCCTAGAATGACAAGATTTATGATGACTCTAGAAGATGCCGTAAACCTTGTTTTGTTCGCATTTGAGAACGGAAAGCAAGGAGATATTTTTGTTCAAAAATCACCATCCACAACAATTGGGGAATTGGCTTTAACTATGAAAAAAATATATAAATCATCAGTTGAGATAAAAAATATAGGCATACGTCATGCAGAAAAAATGCACGAGACATTACTTTCAAAAGAGGAAAAATTAGTTGCTGAAGATTTAGAAAAATATTTTAGAATTCCTGCAGATAATCGTGATTTAAATTATAATAAATATTTTTTTGAAGGAAAAGAAAATAAAGAGTGTGAAGAATATAATTCATTCAATACAAGAAGATTGAATGAACAACAACTAATTAATCTTTTGAAATTTGTAGGTTATAAATGATCTACAATATGGTTTTATGGGGAAATTAAAATTAATAACAGTAGTTGGAACAAGACCAGAGATAATTAGATTATCGCTAATTATACGTAAATGTGATACTTTCTTTAGTCATACATTGATTCATACAGGACAAAATTATGATTATGAATTAAATGAAGTTTTTTTTGAAGAATTAGAAATTCGAAAACCAGATTATTTTTTTGGAGTAGCATCAGATAATTTAGGGGATACATTGGGAAACATAATTTCAAATTCATACAAAGTATTCAAAAAGATTAGTCCTGATGCTTTATTAGTTTTGGGAGATACAAACAGTGCACTCAGTATTTTGTCTGCTAAAAGACTTAAAATTCCAATTTTTCACATGGAAGCTGGAAATAGATGTTTTGATCAAAATGTTCCAGAAGAAATTAACAGAAAAGTAGCGGATCATCTAGCAGATGTAAATATTACATACTCAGAGAATAGCAGGAGATATTTGTTGTCAGAAGGATTTAGGAAAGATTTTGTTTTTACATCGGGGTCACCATTAAAAGAAGTACTAAACCACTTTTCTGAGAAGATAATAAATAGCAAAATACTTAATGAATTGGGTGTTATTAAAGAGAATTATATCGTAGCTAGTATCCATCGGGAAGAAAATCTCGACTTGAAAGATAATTTTGAGCAAATTATAAAATCATTCGATCAGGTATCAAAGAAGTATAAGAAACCAATATTATTTTCAACACACCCCAGAACAAAAGCAAAAATAAAAAGTTTAGGAATAAAGACTAACTCAATTAAATTTTTAAAGCCCCTTGGTTTTTTTGATTATGTTTACTTACAATCAAATGCATTTGTAACACTTTCAGATAGCGGAACAGTATCTGAGGAGAGCAGTATGATTAATTTCCCTGCTGTCAGCATAAGAACATCAACAGAAAGACCAGAATCAATTGATACCGGGGTAATAATAATAGGAGGAATTAAGGCTGATTCCATTTTACAGTCAACGGAAATTGCAGTAAAATCATTTGCAAAAAATAAGTATGAATTACCTAAAGAGTATACTATTAAAAATGTTTCTGACAGAGTAGTTAAAATAATTCAAGGATACACCAGTATTATTAATAGTGAGGTCTGGAAAAAGTAATTATAAAAAAGTTGTGGTTTTTGGAAGCACTGGTATGCTGGGCCACATTTTGTACAATTATCTAAAATTAAATGGCAATTACGAGTTGTATGATTTGAGTTATAGAAAAAAATTAACTCCCAATACAATCATAATTGACGCAAATGATAAAAGTAAAATAAAAAATTTTCTACAAAGTATAAGACCAGATATAATTGTCAATTGTATTGGTCTTTTAATTGCAGAATCAGAAAAAGATATAAAAAGTGCCGTTTATATAAATGCGTATTTTCCTCATTACTTAAAGGAAATTTGTGATGAAATTAATTGTAAACTTATCCATATCAGTACAGATTGTGTTTTTAACGGGGAGAAAGGAAATTATAAAGAAAATTCAATAAAAAATGCTACCGATATTTATGGAAGAACAAAGGCGCTCGGTGAATTTGAATCAGAGAATCATTTATGTTTAAGAACATCAATAATTGGCCCTGAGATCAAAACAAATGGGGAAGGACTGTTCCACTGGCTATTTCATCAAAAAGGGAAAATTTTTGGATATAAAAATGTCTTTTGGTCTGGTATTACAACTCTAGAACTTTCGAAAGTAATACACTATTCAATTGAGAAAAATATAGCTGGCCTATGGAACATAACAAATGGAAATTCAATTTCAAAATTTGATTTACTAGAAAAAATAATTAATCATTTTTGTTTAAAAGAGATTAAACTTTATCCAGAATTTCAAAAGACTTCAGACAAGTCTTTAAAATCAATAAGAAAAATAAACTTCAGCGTTCCATCATATGATTTTATGTTAAATGAACTTCGTGAATATTTAAAAAAAAATGAAAATATGTACATATATAAATTTTGATGCAGAATATTTTCAAAAGGTTTTAAATAGCTCTATTTAAAAAATCCACATTTCGATTCACCAATTTTTTTTAACTTTTGAAATCTTCATTAATTAATATTAAATTTTAAATATAAATTTTAATATTAAGGGGTTGGAATAATGATAAAATTTTAAAAGAACACTTTAACATTAATTTTGAAAATACTTATTATTTCTCAATACTTTTATCCTGAAAACTTTAGAATAAATGATCTGGTCTACTCATTAAAAGAAAGGGGCCACAAAGTTGAGGTTTTAACAGGAAAACCAAATTATCCAAAAGGAGAATACTTCGAAAATTATTCGTGGTCAAGGCCAAAAATAGAAACGATCCAAGGTGTAAAAGTCCACAGAGCTAATTTAATTCTAAGAAAAAAAGGTGGAGGGTTAAGATTATTTTTAAATTATTTTTCGTTTCTATTTTTTGGTCTTTTGAAAATATTTCGTTTAGAGGGAAAATACAATAAAGTATTTGTTTATGCACCATCTCCAATAACTGTAGGATTTCTTGGGATTTACGCAGCACGGAAATTTAAATGTAAATCTTTTTTATGGGTTCACGATTTATGGCCAGAGTCAGTTAAAGTTGCAGGAGGGATAGAAAATAGATTTATTCTAAACTTAATAAATTTAATGACCAAAATTATTTACAGGAATACAGATAAAATTTTAATTCAATCACCAGAATTTGAAACTTACTTAAAAAAACAAAATGTTGATCACAGAAAAATAATATATTACCCTTATTATGCTGAACATTTTTATAAACAGCAAACACCAAAAGCCAATTATAAAAAAAAATTTCCAGGAGGTTTTAATTTACTATTTGCTGGTAACATTGGTGTTGCACAAAGTTTTGATACTATTATAAATGCAATTGAAATTGTACAACAACATAATATTAATGTTGTTATTCTTGGTGAAGGAAGGGATAAGGAAAGAGTAGAACAGCTGATAAATGAAAAATCACTTTCAAATAAATTCTTTTTCTTAGGGTCACATCCTCCTGAAAAAATGCCTGAATATTTTGCTTGTGCCGATGCACTAATGATCTCTCTTAAAAAGGCGGATATTTTTTCATACACTATACCAGGCAAACTTCAATCTTATTTGGCATGCGGTAAGCCTATAATTGGATCTCTAGATGGTATTGGCAGAAAGATAATCCAAGAATCAAAATCAGGATATGTTTCAGATGCTGAAGATGCAGATTTTTTAGCAGAAAATATTCTAAAAATTTTCAACGATCCAGATACCATAAAAAAGAAATTCTCAATCAACGCTACTCGATATTTTCAAAATAATTTTGAGAAATCTTCTTTAATTCAAAAATTAGAAGATATTCTTCAAGATTACTAAATTTTCAAATTCTCCATATATTTACTTAAAAGCCTAGTTTATGAAAGCCATACTTTTGGCAGGTGGAATGGGATCTAGATTATACCCTGTAACATTTGGAGTATCAAAACAATTATTGCCAGTTTACGATAAGCCAATGATATATTATCCGCTATCTGTATTACTTATGGCAAATATTAAAGAAATCCTCTTGATAAGTACTAAGGAAGACATAAACTCTTATAAAAGATTATTTGTTGATGGCAGTCAACTTGGGATCACTATTGAATATAAAGTTCAAGACCATCCAAATGGTTTGGCTGAAGCATTTATATTGGGTGAGGAATTTATTGGTGAAGATCCAGTATGTTTGATTTTGGGAGACAATATTTTTTATGGATTAGATTTTACTGAAAAATTAGAAATTGTAGTTAATAGAACACTTTCTGAGGGGATAGGGACGATTTTTAGTTATCCTGTTAATGACCCTAAACGATACGGAGTAATTGAATATGATAATAATGGAAATGCCATCTCAATAGAAGAAAAGCCTGATGATCCCAAAAGCAATAATGTTGTTGTAGGTCTATATTTTTATCCAAACTGTGTTATTGAAATAGCTAAAAAAATAAAACCATCTAAGCGAGGTGAATTGGAAATAACATCAATAAATGACTATTTCTTAAAGGAAAAGAAATTAAACGTAGAGCCTTTAAGTCAAGAATTTATTTGGTTGGATACAGGAACTCTTCGATCGCTCATAGATGCCGGACAATTTATTGAAACTATAGAAAAACGAAAAGGAATAAAAGTTGCTTGTTTAGAGGAATTAGCTTTTCAAAAAGGTTATATAAATAAAAAACAATTAATTCAAAGCGCATCAAAAATGGATGGGACTTCTTATGGTAATTATTTAAAAAATAAGTATTTCAAATGAAAGTAATTAAATCAATTTTCAATGAAGTTCTTGTTCTAAAGTCAAAAAAATTCAATGACGAGAGAGGATCTTTCTCCGAAAATTTTGTGAGCAAAAGTTTTATTGAGCTCGTAAAAAAGGATATCAAGTTTTGCCAAGATAATATAACTTATTCAAAAAAAAATGTCATAAGAGGCTTACATTATCAAATTTCGCCATACTCACAATCAAAATTGGTATGCGTTTTAAAAGGTAAAGTACTTGATGTAGTTGTAGATATTAGAAAAGGATCTCCTACTTTTGGGCACAATTTTAGCTTAGAGTTAAGTTCTGAGAATCTATTTCAACTTTTTATACCAAGAGGCTTTGCTCATGGATATATAACTTTAAGTGAAAGTTCTATTTTCCATTATAAAGTTGATCAATATCATTATCCAAAAAAGGAGAGAGGTATTAATCCAAATGATCCTAATCTCAAAATTGACTGGAAAATTCCAAAAAATGATTGGATACAATCCAAAAAAGATAAATCAAATCCATTACTTACTGAGGTTAAAGTTTTTGATTTCAAAGAAGATTTATATGGCTAAATATTTAATTACAGGTGCCGATGGACAGTTAGGCCAGTGTTTCCAATCAATAGCACAAGAATTTTCATTAAATGAGTTGATTTTTACAAATCAAAATGAACTTGATATTTTGTCTATGAATAGATTAAAAAAAATTTATTCTAATAATCCTTTTGACGGGATTATAAATTGTGCAGCTTACACCAATGTAGAAAATGCAGAAAGACTGAAACAAAAAGCAAACCTTCTTAATGCAGATGCAGTCAAAAATATTGGCACTTTTGCAAAAGAAAATTCACTTTTTTTAGTACATTTTTCAACAGACCATGTATTTGATGGTCATAAAAAAAAACCATATAACGAAGAAGATAGAAAAAATCCAGTTAACGAATACGGGAAATCTAAATATAGAGGAGAGGAGTTACTAAAAAAAATTAATTGCACTCACACAACCTTTCGAATTTCGTGGTTGTTTAGTCCTTATGGCGAAAATTTTGTAAAAACTATTCTTAAGTTAAGTGAAACTGAAAGAAAGATAAAAGTTGTAAATGATCAGTGGGGAAGACCAACATATGGAATAGATTTAGCCCGAGTAATCATGAAAAATATATCTAAACCACACTTTTTCAAATACAATAATTATAATTATGCGCAATTAGGTGTAACTACTTGGTGCGAATTTGCGAGTAAAATTCTAAAATATAAAAATAATTTTATGAACATAACACCGTGTTTGACTTCAGAATATCCTTCTGATGTAAAAAGGCCGAAGTATGCAGTTTTAGACACAACTAGGATAGAAAATATTTTTTCATTAAGAATTAAAAACTGGGAATTAACTCTTAAAGATTGTTTAAATAGAATTCATAAACTATGAAAAAATCTAAATCTATTTTAGTTACGGGAGGAGCGGGTTTTATAGGAGCTTTTCTAGTTAAAAGACTACTTAAAAACTATCCAAATTACCAAGTTTTAAATTTAGATTCACTCACCTACGCTTCTAATTTAAGTAACTTGAAGAGCTGCGAATCGTTTTCAAATTATAAATTTTTAAAAGGAGATATAAGAGATTTTAAATTTCTTCAAAAATTGTTCAGTTCAAATAATTTTGACATAATTATTCACCTTGCCGCTGAATCTCATGTTGATAATTCAATTAAAAACCCATTTCCTTTTGCTTTGACAAATGTACAGGGGACGTTAAATCTATTAGAATCAACTAGAATACAATGGGGTAAAAACATAGATGATAAACTTTTTTATCATGTATCTACAGATGAGGTTTTTGGCACTTTAGGAGTAGAGGGGAAATTTACTGAAATAAGTCCCTATGACCCTAGATCTCCATACTCTGCATCAAAGGCAGCTTCTGACCATTTGGTCAGAGCTTATTATCACACCTACAACCTTCCCATACTTTTATCAAATTGTTCAAACAATTATGGTCCTGCTCAACATTTTGAAAAGCTAATTCCACTGATGATTCAAAATATTATAAATAAAAAATCTTTACCTGTATATGGAGAAGGAAAAAACATAAGAGATTGGTTATATGTTGAAGATCACGTGGAAGCAATTGATATGATTTTACATAAGGGTAAAATTGGTGAAAGTTACCTTGTAGGAGGGAACAATGAGAAAAGAAATATTGATATAGTTTTGAAATTAATTAAAATAACGGATGCTATGTTAGGACGCCCTGAGGGCTATTCAAAAAAACTAATTAATTTTGTATCAGACCGTCTTGGCCATGATTATAGATACGCGATTGATAATACGAAAGTTAAAATGGAATTTGGATGGAATCCAAGAACATCATTTGAATCAGGACTTATTAAAACAGTTAGATATTATTTGGATTTGTAAATTTTGTAAAATAATAGGATGAAATATAATCGCCTTAATCAAGGATTATTTTTTCTGAGGGTTATATGTTCTAGTCTATTTTTTACTCATGGATACAGTAAATTTTTAAAAATTTATCATGGGGACTTTACATTCAGTGATCCTATCGGAATAGGGCCTCTCACCTCTTTATTATTAACAACTTTTGCTGAATTTATTGTACCTATTTTTATTATAATTGGATGGAAAACGAGATTTTTCTGCATTTTTCCAGTTATAACAATGTTCGTTGCTTTTGTCTTCAAACACGATGGAGACCCATTTTCGAAAAAAGAAAAATCACTTTTATACTTACTATTATTTATTTTTCTTACGATTACAGGGCCTGGCAAGTTTTCTTTAGACAATAAATTGTAGCAAATACTAAAATTGTTTTATTATTAAAAAGAATTATATTTGCCGACTGTAAAGGTTTAAGTTATGTATGCAATTGTAGAAATAGCGGGTAGGCAATTTAAAGTTGTTGAAGACCAAAAGCTTTTTGTACATCGTTTAATAGACAAGGAAGGATCAAAAGTATCTTTTGACAAGGTTTATCTATTAGATGACGGCAAGAAAGTTTCCATTGGGACCCCAGCTATAATTGGAGCCTCCGTACTGGCAAAAGTGGTAAGTCACCTTAAGGATGACAAAGTGATAGTATTCAAAAAGAAACGACGTAAAGGTTATCGCGTTAAAAACGGACACCGCCAAGCATTAACTGAACTGATAATAGAAAAAATTTATGCTAGTGGAATTAAAACTAAAGGATCTTTACCAAAATTAAAGGGGGCACCACCAGCTCAGACACAAACTAAACCTGCTGCTAAAAAACTAATCTCAAAGAAAACCGAGCAAATAGATTACAATAAATTCACTGTAGCTCAGCTCAAAGAGCAAGCGAAAAAGATGGGTATTGAAGTAACTTCTTCAATGAAAAAGGCAGATTTAATCGCAGCTCTTACGAAATAATTATTTAAAACATATTGTTATGGCGCACAAAAAAGGTGTAGGAAGTTCTAAAAATGGAAGAGAATCTGAATCAAAAAGACTAGGAGTAAAAATTTTTGGTGGGCAAGTTGCTCGTGCCGGAAATATTATAATTCGCCAAAGGGGAACGGCACACAACGCTGGAGAGAATGTTTATCTTGGCAAAGACCATACTCTGCATGCCAAGGTTGACGGGATTGTTACTTTTACAAAAAAGAAAGATAACAAATCATTTGTGTCTATTACACCTGTTAAAAACTAAAATATGTAGAGAACAAAAAAGCTCGTCATTAATGTAAGCTTTTTTGTATTAAATGATAAGATCAACTAATAACGATAGTATTCTGGCTTGAAAGGCCCTTTTGTTTTTACACCGATATAATTTGCCTGATCTTTTGAAAGCTCTTCTAATTCTATTCCAAGATGATCTAAATGAAGTGCAGCAACCTTTTCGTCTAGAGTTTTAGGTAACATGTATACTTTATTTTCATATGAATCAGAATTTTTCCACAATTCAATCTGAGCTAGAACTTGATTAGCAAAAGAGTTACTCATTACAAAACTTGGATGTCCTGTCGCACAACCAAGGTTGACAAGTCTGCCTTCAGCTAAAACTATTATTTGTTTATTATTTTCTAGTGTATATAAGTCAACTTGAGGTTTAATTTCAGATTTAGTATGTCCATAATTTTCATTTAACCAACTCATATCTATTTCATTGTCAAAATGACCAATATTACAAATTATAGCTTTGTCTTTCATAGCAAGAAAGTGATCATCGCACACAATATCCTTGTTCCCAGTTGCAGTACAGATCACATCCATATCTTTTATAACTGTTGTTAATTTTTTAACCTCATAACCATCCATTGAAGCTTGAAGTGCGCAGATTGGATCTATTTCTGTAATTGTTACAATTGCCCCAGCACCTCTAAACGAAGCAGCTGTTCCTTTTCCAACGTCACCATATCCACATACAATTACCCTTTTTCCTGCTAACATAATATCAGTTGCACGACGAACTGCATCAACAGCGCTTTCCTTACATCCGTATTTGTTGTCAAATTTAGACTTAGTGACAGAATCATTTACATTTATTGCAGGAATTGGTAATGTACCATTATTGAACCTTTCATACAAGCGGTGAACACCAGTCGTTGTTTCTTCAGAAAGGCCCCTTATATTGGGGACTAATTCAGGATAATTATCCAAAACCATATTAGTCAAATCACCGCCATCATCCAGGATCATATTTAGAGGCTCTTTATCTTGGCCAAAATGAATTGTTTGCTCAATGCACCAATTAAATTCTTTTTCTGTCATTCCTTTCCAAGCATATACTGGTATACCAACCTTTGCAATAGCTGCAGCAGCGTGATCTTGCGTAGAAAAAATATTGCATGAGCTCCATGTAACTTCTGCACCAAGTTCAACTAAGGTTTCGATCAGCACGGCAGTTTGAATAGTCATGTGTAGACATCCAGCTATACGAGCTCCCTTAAGAGGCTTCTTAGAGCCATATTCTTTTCTTAGTGCCATTAGACCAGGCATCTCCTTTTCAGCTAATTTTATTTCTTTTCTACCCCAATCTGCAAGAGAAATGTCTTTTACTTTGTACGGAATATATTGTGATATTTTTGTGCTCATATATTGTACCTTTGTTAAAAATGAGCCTAAAATTACAACCTTTTTCACACTTTTCAAATGCCTGAATTTTTAAAAGAATCAATCGAAAATTTAACTCAATTTGCTGTTTGGGAAATAGAAGAGTCGGAAGATGAATTATCGGAAGGATTAACAATCTCTCATGTTGAAAAAAAAAAATTAAATAAATTAAAAAGTCTTGTCCATAGAAAAGGGTATTTAGCTACAAGACAGTTATTGAAAAAACTCAGAATCCCTCCAGGGAGCAATAAATACGATAAAAATGGAGCACCCTATCTAATTGATGGAAGATACCTTTCAATAACTCACTCTAGAAACTTTGCTGCAATAGCTGTATCTGATAAAAAAGTTGGAATTGATTTAGAATTTTACCGGGAGAAAATTAAAAAAATAGGACCTCGGTTCTTAAATATTGAAGAGACTGAAATATCTCAAGATTTTACTAATATAAAATACTTGACAAAGATATGGACAGCTAAAGAAGCGTTATATAAAATTTACGGAAAACCTGGTTTAAACTTTAAGTCCCAGTTGCATATTAAAAAATCGAGTAAATCTAGTTCAGTTGGGTTTGGTTCAGTTTATGATAAAGGAAAAATTTTTATTTATAATCTTTATTTTAGATATTACGAAAATTTTTGTTTAAGCTTAGCGACTTCTAAATATTAAATCAATGAAAATTTCAGTTGAATTAACATTAGCTCCACTAAAAAATAATTACATTCCAACAATCAAAAGCTTTATCAAAAAACTTAGAAAGCTTAATGTTACAATAAAGGAGACTCCACTTAGCACCCAGATCTATGGCGAATACGATCAGATAATGGATACGATTATACCTACAATTCGTAAAACTTTTGAGGATGAAGACGCTGTCATACTCCACATTAAAATGATCAAAGGTGATCGGAGTCAATATGAACCAGATTTTTGAATATTTAATTCGTCCCTATCAAGATTTGGATATTTTGGAATTAATTCTTGAAATCCTTGCTGTGATTTTGGGTTTAATCAGTGTTTGGTTTGCCAAAAAAGATAAGATTCTTGTATATCCGACAGGGATGATTTCCACAGCAATTTTTGTGTATCTCTTGATTAAAGCAGGGCTTTTAGGCGACATGCTTATTAATGCTTATTTTTTCATGGTTAGTATCTATGGGTGGTATTTTTGGCGTCAGAAAAAAGGTGGACAAATTTTAAATCCTATCTTAAAAATCAACAGAAGGGAAATTAAATTAGGAATTTTACTTTTTACATTTTCAATTATTTTTGTTTTTCTTATTTACTATTTATTTGGAAAGTGGATAGATTGGACAGCTCCCATTGATACCTTCACTACTTCAGTCTTTTTTGTTGCAATGTGGCTTATGGCTAGAAGAAAATTAGAGCATTGGATTTTATGGATAGTTGGGGATCTTATTTCTATCCCATTATATTTATATAAAGGCTTAGCAATTACAAGTATTCAATACTTTATTTTTACGCTAATTGCTATATTTGGATATAACCAATGGTTAAAGATATATTACAAAAAAAAACAGATTGTTTAAAGATCGTTCTTTATGGCCCTGAGTCTTCTGGTAAAACTACCTTA
>MDTG01095341.1_pt1 | contig 40418 bp, 37 predicted proteins | sample 811421 | NCBI WGS metagenome assembly MDTG01 (sample SAMN05326645, study PRJNA326480) | marine metagenome | isolation source: seawater | place: Pacific Ocean: South East | collected 2011 | reverse complement strand
TCCATTAACATCAAACAAGACATATTCTGCATAACCTTTATAATGCCAGTGATTATGACATTCATCCCACTCAAATTGACTAGTTTCTTCATTATCCGAAACAGAACCAATAAAATAATCTAAATTACCTACGTTTTTAATCCATGTACTAAATCTTATAATTGATCTATTACCATATCCCGTCAAACATCCCTCCTCTATTGCACATCCATCTTCATTACCATATATCTCCAAGTACATAGAGTCTTCAAATGGCATTACCATTAAATCAGGACCATTAATACATTCAGGATTTCCAGGGTACATACATAAACCATCGTCTATCTCAGCAATAGGATTGAAATTACATGCAGAAGGATCGGTACAACCTGAAACAGGACCAACATAATTTAACTCCCAATTAATATTATCGCAATCTGCTTTGATTCTAATATAATAGGTTTCTCCTTCTGACATCAAAGGAAAGACTTGAGATTGAACTCCACATAAATCATCATTATAATATATTGTAGCGTCATTTGTTTCAGTTGGCAACAAACCTGTACAGTAATCATATACATATATTATTGTATTGCAATCAGACAAACAAGAATTAATATCATATTGACCATTATATTGAGGTGAAAACACATACCAGTAATCATTTGTTTCTGTAATATATTCACCTAAATTTATGTCAATTGCTGTATTACAATCGTAACCTGGAGGGCAATTCATATTAATGGAATAATCATTAGAAAAGTCAGGATTTTCTAAGACTGTTTCAAAGTTATAGTTAACTATTAAACCACCTCCAGAAAAAATACCATCACCATAACTATCATAAATTGTAAAAATATAACAACCTTCTTCTGGCAAACAATACTGAAATGGATAAGGTTGATATTGATCTACAAGCATTGAATTAGAGTCTTGATTTACCCATATAACACCCTGATTATCAATAAGTGAAAATGAGGTTTCACTAGGATATGAATCAGTAGTAATCAAAATATCAACTTGTATTTCATCCGATCCACATCCCATATCATATAAACATGATCCATCATCTTGAGTAGCCAATTCATTAAAATTTAATGCAGCTTCAACAGTACATCCTAAAATATACTCACAGGACCCATCATCTGTAATACAATTTTCACAAAAATTAGTTGCGTTCTGATCTGTACATCCAGGATCAAAACATTCAATCAACAAATTAAAATCCCCTTCATTTGTACTGTATCCACTAATGTAAATGAAATATGTCAACTCTATTTGAGCATAAAAATTAACTTTTGAGTGTAAATAACTGCTTTCACAATCAGAATCATCATTACCCGTCACACATGATAGAGCAAAACCATTATCAGAAAATATATGCACTTTAGTATCAAATGAGGAATTACATGTATTAATAGATATATCTTGATCAGACCCCTCAAAAAAATACCATATACCTGCAGAAGCATCAACTGATGTACCACAATCATTTAAGTCATTTTCTATGAGCAAAGATTGATCAGAATTGAAACCTGATGTTGATGAAGAAATTTGAGTATTGCACACAACTTGTATTGCATTATTTATATCATCATTATCTTGACCAAACACAATAGAGGATAGCAAAAAAGTAAAAAGGAAATATCTAAAATAGTATAACATAAAATATTGTATTTTAAAAATTAATAATATATAAAGAAATTAACTGTCAGTTAGTAAAAAATAAAATCAACTATTATGCATTAACTATATTAATAAATTGCTAAATGACTGATAATGATTAATAACTTAAATATAATAATTTAATACGGACAATGACATCATATGCTTGTACTAATATCCTTTTATTCTATAAAAAGACTTAAAATCACATTGGAGTCGATATTTTTTAATAAATTTACCACCGATTACTATGTTAAAAAGAAAAGAAATACTAATAATACTTTTTATACTTTTAGGTATTCTGTCAAGATTGATACCTCACCCTCCTAATTTTACTGCTCTTGCATCAATTGCACTATTTAGTGGAGCATATTTAAAAAACAAGTATTTAAGTGTTTCAATTCCACTTGTTATTATGATTATTTCAGACACACTAATTGGCTTACCAAAATCTAGTTCAGTGTACATAAGCTTTATTCTGATAACCCTTTTAGGGCACACATTACAAACTAATCGAACAAAACTGAAAATAATAAACTTTTCAATACTATCAAGTATACTATTTTTTATTATTACCAACCTTTTTGTGTTTTTACAATCTGAATTTTATCCAAAAAATATAATTGGAATCATTGAGTGTTATGTTTTTGCTATACCATTTTTTACTAATACTCTTTTATCAACATTAATCTATTCACTAATTATATTTATTAGTTTTGAAAAAATTCAAAAAAGTGTATTTATAAAATTTGAACAATGCAAATAATTATTCTTGGCTGTGGTAGAGTGGGAAGCGCTATCGCTTATGATTTGTCATCACAATATTCAGTAACTGTAGTTGATATATCAAATCAAAACCTTTCTGAAATAAAATCTAAATGTAATGTTAATACAATTGAACAAGATTTACTTGACACTAATTCTCTTAATAAGTTAATTAGAGATTATGACTTAGTTATATCTGCAGTTCCTGGGTTTATGGGATTCAAAACACTTCAAAATATAATTGAACAAAAAAAGAATGTTGTAGATATATCTTTTTTCCCAGAGGACCCATATGAATTAGATGAAATGGCAAAAAATAATCAAGTTACTGCCCTAGTTGATTTTGGAGTAGCTCCCGGATTAAGCAATATAATATTTGGTCATTATGATCAAGAGATTAACATACAAGAATACAAATGTTACGTAGGTGGACTTCCTAAAATAAAAAAACTCCCATTTGAATATAAAGCACCATTTTCTCCTATTGATGTAATAGAGGAATATACTAGACCTGCTAGAATATTTAAAAACTCTAAAATTATTGTTAAACCTCCCCTTACAGACCTAGAAATAATATCTTTTGAAGAAACTGAAGATCTAGAAGCATTTAATACAGATGGATTGAGAAGTTTATTGAATACAATGCGTCATGTACCAAATATGGTAGAGAAAACCTTAAGATACCCAGGACATATCAAAAAAATAAAATTATTAAAAGACATGGGTTTTTTCAGTACTCAAACATTAAAAAAACACAACAAAAAACCTATAGATTTTACGGCCTCTATTCTTGAAAACCAATGGTTACTAGACCCCAAAGAAGAAGAATTCACTATTATGAAAATAATCATTAAAAATCAAAGAAAAAACATAGAATTAGTCATGTATGATGAATATGACAAAACAACAAATATATCATCAATGGCAAGAACGACAGGCTTTACATGTACAGCAGGAGCAAACATAATAATTAATAGATTATTTAACAACTATGGCATAGTTGCTCCTGAGATAGTCGGTAAAAATATAAACTGCTATCTTTATATTAAAGATTATCTTCAAAAGAGAAATATCAACGTAAAAACTATGATAAAATAATGCTATCTTTATTACTAATTCATATTATTTAAATTCTAAAAACATGATAGAAAAAAAATCAAATAATAATTCAAAATGTAATAATTGTTACTCAATTATTGCTTTATGTGTATCATTTTTAAGTATAGGATTAATAATTGGTAATTTTATAGGAAATTGTCAAAAAAATAAAGCTTACACAAAAAAATTAAAATGCAACACAAAATATCAAGATGCTTATTCTGGGAGTACATGTAAATGGTCTAAGAATGACACTATTAAAAATAATTACTAACTAAAAAACACTATACATTGAAAACTTTCTACCAAAGAACCACATGTCTAATTTTATGTTTATTTTTCGTATCATGTTTTGATACAAATAAACAAATAGAGGAATTTAATTATTTATCAGAGCAATTTGCTGATTTAAAAATAATAAGATATCAAGTTCCAGGATTTGAGGATTTAGATTTACGACAAAAAAAACTTATTTACTACTTATCTCAAGCTTCATTAAGTGGTAGAGATATAATTTTTGATCAAAATTACAGACACAACCTAAAAGTAAGAAAAACTTTAGAAGCTATTGTCGCAAACTATGGTGGAGATAGAAATTCTGAAGATTTTAAATCATTCATGGAATACACAAAAAGAGTCTGGTTCTCTGGAGGTATTCATCATCACTATTCAAGTAAAAAATTCAACCCAGATTTTTCATCTAAATACTTCGTTAATGAATTAATTACTCAAACTAATTCTTCAGAAGATTTTCCATTTCCTATGAGTAAAGATGAAGACAAAATGGATCTTGCAAGACATTTAAATAAAATCATGTTCGATATGGAATATGATAGTAAGAGAGTTAATCGAGATGCAGATGCAGATATTATATTAAATTCTGCTAACAATTATTATGATCATAGAATAAACCATGAGGAAGTTAATTCATTTTATAAAAAAGAAATGGAAAAACAAGCACCTGAATACGGATTAAATTCTAAACTATCAAAAGACAAAGATGGCAAACTATTTGAAAACACATATAAATTGGGTGGAATGTATAGTAAGGCCATTGAGCAAATAATTTACTGGATCGAAAAAGCAAAAGATGTAGCAGAAAATGATGATCAAAAAAAATCATTTGACTTATTAATTAAATACTACAAAACTGGTGATATATTCACCTGGGATGAATACTGTATACAATGGGTCAACACAATCACAGATATTGATTGGATTAATGGCTTTGTTGAGGTTTACGGTGATGCTGCTGGAAGAAAAGGTGCTTATGAATCAATTGTACAAATCAAAGACATGGAAGCTTCTAAAAAAACTGAAGTAATTAACAAATATGTACAATGGTTTGAAGACAACTCAAGTATCATGGATGAGCATAAAAAAGAAAATGTAGTTGGCGTGAGTTATAAGGTAGTTACTATTGCAATGGAATCTGGAGATGCATCTCCTTCATCACCTATTGGCGTCAACCTACCAAACAATAATTGGATTAGAACAGAACATGGATCAAAATCTGTCAGCTTAGGTAATCTCATAGATGCAGGTAATAAGGCGAGTACAGGTGGTGGTTTTTTAAAAGAATTCTGCTACACAGATGAAGAGATTCAAAGAGCAAAAAAATATGGGGATATAGCTGATAAATTGGGAACCCTACTCCATGAAGTCGTTGGACATGCATCGGGAAAAATTAATGATGGTGTAGGAACACCAAAAGAAACATTGAAAAATTACAAATCTACACTTGAAGAAGCTAGAGCTGACCTAGTAGCATTATACTATATAATGAATGAGAAGTTAGTTGAAATAGGTTTAATGGAATCAATTGAATGTGGAATGGCCGAATATGATTCATATATTAGAAATGGGTTAATGCTTCAGCTACGAAGAATAGAGCCAGGACAAAATATTGAACAAGATCATATGCGAAATAGACAATTAGTTTCTGCATGGGCATATGAAAAGGGTTTAAATGAAAATGTTATTGAAAAGAAGACAAAAAACGGTAAAACCTTTTTTGTGGTTAATGACTACATCAAACTACAAAATATTTTTGGAAAACTCTTAAGAGAAATTCAAAGAATAACATCAGAGGGAGATTATTTAGCAGGAAAAGAGTTAGTTGAAAACTATGGTGTCAAGGTAAATGAAGAAATTCACAAAGAGGTATTAGAAAGATCTGCACAATTTAATAGCGCCCCCTATAGTGGTTTTATTAACCCCCAATATTCAGTTACAATGGATAATAATGGTGAAATAAATAACGTAGAAATATCTTATCCGGATAATTTCACAAATCAAATGATGCATTATGCTAAAAATTATTCATTCTTGCATTATGAAAATTAATGATTAACAAAAGAAATACCCTCTTTTTGTAAGCCTGATAGAATAGGCTCATAAATTTCCTTAGATACAGGGATTTGCACACCATTCTTGTCTAATCTTTTGTCTAACAATAATTTACATGCAAAGAAAATAGGAAGGCCAACAGTTTTAGCCATTGCAGTATTAACATGATCATCACCAGTAACGACCATTGAAGATTTTAATTCGTATGAGTTTAGATTGATTGAATAATTAAAAACATGTTGCATAACAATCATATCCTTATCATTTGAACTTAGTTTCCATTTATTCTTAAGAATATTTAATAAATAATGAAAGGGGCTATCATAATTAAATGCAAGAAATTCAGAATTAAATAAATCTAAAAAGTCCATTTTTGAATTAATATCAGAATTATTTAATTTATTTAAATATGTATCAAATAGAGATTTAGAAACAATTTCTTTTCCTTTCTTTTTAGATGTGAAGCCTAATTGAACAAAAACATCCCACGCTTCAGAAAAGCCTTTTTCTCTGAGTGTTCCTCTAATTATTGTATGAGCATCAAATAAATTATATTTTGCTTTATAATTAAGGGAATTTCGATTTGGATATGACTCAAAAGTGCCAAAACCAGGCACATTAACCTTAGTGATATTTTGAAACAACTTTTTATATGTAATTGATTTAATAGACTCCTCTTCTAAGTACTCGGCTCCCTGCGAACCAGCAAGAACAACATTTTCAGGATTCCATGTAAACTTATAGCCCCATGGATTATTATTAGATTCCGGACTAATTAGTCCTCCACAAAAAGATTTGAATGAATTAATTTTAGCATTTTTATTATGTAGTGAATCTATGATTTTCATAGCAGACATATGATCAATACCTGGATCAAGACCGCATTCATTTAGAATTAAAATACCTGATTTTTTTGCATCTTCATGTAATGAATACATTTCTTTAGAAACATAAGATGCAGTAATTAAATGTTTTTTTAATAAAATACAATCTTTAGCGACTAAAATATGAAAGCCATGTGGCAACATAGAAATCACTATATCTGAATCTGTTATTAAATTTCTTCTATTTTGTGTGTTATTAATGTCTAAATTAAAAAAAGAAAAATGACTGTGTGTTAAAAAAGTATCTAAATAAGGGTTCTTAAATTTATCAGCTAATATAATTTCAATATTTAAAAAATTAGCACGCTCAAAGAAATACCGAATTAAAGTATTTGAAGACCTACCTAAACCTAATAATAGTATTCTTTTCATAAATTTTTAAAAAAAATAACAATTTTATTTGATAACTAAAGAAAATAATTACATAAATTAGATCCCACTAATTTTTTTATAAATTGTATTAAATGAAAACAATAATTCTATATATTATGTTCACTATATGCTCTACTAATTTTTTAAGGGCTAATGATTGTAATCTTATTATGGACTCAAAGCTTGAAAATAAGGTTTTAAAACATATTCAAAACAAACCAAATGATGAATTAAAACTAAATACAATTAAAACATATTTACAAAGAGTATGCATTGACACTAATCAAATGACATCCATTATTTTACTTTTTGAAGATGCCATTACAAAACAAGAATTCCATCTTTACGCAAAGGATTATATTATAGATTTAGACAACTATAAAAAATTACCAATCAATTATTGATAATTAAACTATTATTAATTATGCTAATTAATAAATACTATGAATACAATAGACACTAGAGTACCTATTGATATATTCAATTTCATAAATAATCACAAAAATATTATTTGGAATTTGAGTCCTGAAGAACTTTCAGAAATTACAATTAAAAAAAATATGGGCATACGCACAAAAAGTGGTGCAATTGCCATTGACACAGGAAATTTCACAGGTAGATCACCAAAAGATCGATATATAGTACAAGATAATGATATTAATAATACCATACATTGGGGAGAAATAAATATTGGAATTGACAAGAAAGTATATCATAGAATTAAAGAAAAAATGATTCAATACTTGAGTGATAAAGAAATATATGGAAGACACTGTTATGCTTGCGCAGATACAAAATTCAAGTTAAATATCAATTTAATAACTGAATACTCATGGTCAAATTTATTTGGATATAATATGTTTTTAAGACCATCTTCAAATAAAGTTGACATTTCAAACAGTTGGACAATTTTATGTGCACCCAGCTTTGAGGCTGACCCTAAAATAGACGGAACGCGAAATAAAAATTTCTCAATAATTAATTTTCAAGAAAAAGTTATTTTAATTGGTGGAACAGGATATACGGGAGAAATTAAAAAAGGGATTTTTTCTGTTTTAAACTATATTTTACCAATACAACACAAAGTTCTTTCAATGCATTGCTCTGCTAATATTGGAATAAATAACGACACAACACTCTTTTTTGGTCTCTCTGGCACAGGTAAAACTACACTTTCAGCAGACCCAGATAGAAAACTTATTGGTGATGATGAACATGGATGGTCAAAAGATTCTATATTTAATTTTGAAGGTGGATGCTATGCTAAATGTATTAATTTATCTAAGGAAAATGAGCCTGACATTTTTAATGCAATAAAGAAAGGGGCACTATTAGAAAATATAATTACTACAAAGGATCTAGATGTTGATTTTAAAAATTCATCTAAAACTCAAAATACAAGAGTTAGTTATCCTATAAATCATATTAATAACATCATTAACCCATCTATTGGTCCTTCGCCCAAAAATATATTTTTTTTAACCGCAGATGCTTTTGGCGTCCTTCCACCAATATCAAAACTAAGTAAGAATCAAGCCATGTACCATTTTATTTCTGGATACACATCTAAAATTGCAGGTACTGAAGAAGGAGTTATCGAACCACAAGCAACATTTTCTTCCTGCTTTGGTGCTCCATTTATGCCGCTTCACCCAACAATCTATGCTAATATGTTAGGAAATAAAATCAAATCTTCTAATGTTAATGTATGGTTAATAAATACTGGCTGGACAGGTGGAAAATATGGTGTTGGAAAAAGAATTAAATTAAAATACACACGATCAATGATTAATTCTGCCATTACTGGTCTTTTAGATAAAGTGGCATACCAAAAACATGATATTTTCAACTTAAGTGTTCCTTATGAATGTCCAAATGTGCCATCAAAAATCCTTCAACCTATTAATACATGGAAGAACAAACAAGAGTATGAATCACAAGCATGGATGTTATCTAATTTATTTCATGAAAATTTTACAAAAATACAACTCTCTATAAAATCCAATTTTAAATTATATGACATTAATTTTCAAGATATTGATCTAGGCTCTCCTAATAAAAGGTAATTATTTTTTTATGATATGAATCTTTTTTTTTCTGATAAAATTTCTTCTGATAAAATAATACTGCCTATTAATGAAAGTAAGCATTGCCTATATTCTTTAAGAAAAAAAATTAATGACCACATACATGTTATGGATGGAAAAGGCACTATATATTCTACACAAATAAATAGTATACATAATGGACAAGTGATTTGTATTAAACCAGTAATTTATGTTCAAGAAAAGAATACCATTAATATTAGTATATGTATAGCTCCACCTAAAAATAGAACTAGATTTGAGTGGTTTCTAGAAAAGGTAACTGAGATAGGTGTGAATAATATAACACCAATACTATGTCAAAATTCAGAAAGAAAAAAAATTAATTACGAAAGATGTAATAAAATAATTTTATCAGCTTCAAAACAATCCCAAAACTGTATAATTCCCAAATTAAATGAATTTAAAAAATTCAATAATATTATTAAGAATGATTCAGGAAATAAATTCATTGCTCACTGTCAACAATCTCAAACCATTAAGTTTAAAAGATTAATAAAAAGTTTAAATAAAATAAAAGAAGTATTAATTTTAATAGGTCCTGAGGGTGATTTTAGTGAAAAGGAAATTTTGTTAGCAGAAAATAATAATTTTAAATCTGTTAATCTTTCATCCAAAAGGCTAAGAACTGAAACCGCTGGTATTGTCGCATGTAATATGATACATACATTATTATAATTTATTAACTTTAATAATTAGAAATGTGGAAATTTATTTATATATCATTAATTTCATTTAACGTAATATTTTCTCAATCCAGCTATCAATTAGCTGTATTAAAATACAATGGAGGAGGAGATTGGTATGCTAATCCTAGCTCACTAAAAAATTTAGCTTCTTTTTGTAATGAAAATCATAATATGAATATTGAGTATGAATATGAAATAATTGAATTAAATAATAGTGAATTATTCTCACATCCTTTTATACACATGACTGGACATGGTAATGTTATTTTTAGTCAGTCAGAAGCAGAAAATCTTAGAAGATACCTTATTGGAGGTGGTTTTTTACACATTGATGATAATTATGGAATGGACAAATTTATTAGGATGGAAATGAAAAAAGTATTTCCTGATCTTGATTTTGTTCTCTTACCAAATAGTCACCCCATATATAATAACGTATATTCATTTGAGTATGGTCTACCTAAAATACATGTACATGATAATAATCCAGCTCAAGGCCTAGCATTAATATATAACAATAAAGTAGTTTGCTTTTACACATATGAATCTGATTTAAGTGACGGATGGGAAAATACAAATGTCCATAATAATCCAGAACATATAAGACAACAAGCTTTAAAAATGGGCGTAAATATTATTAGTTACGCATTTAATCCCGAATAATGAAAGATTCTATAAAAAATATTACTTCCTTAGCTATTATAGGTTTAGGCGTTTTTCTTTTACTAAAATTACAAATACTAATTATATACCTGTTCATTTCATTAGTATTATCAATAACTGTAACACCTGTTAATAATAAAATATGTAGTATGAAGATTCGGGGGGTTCAAATTAACAGAAATGTTGCTGCTTTTGTGTGTTTATTGTTAATTACGTCTTTTATTTCTTTAATTATACTTCTTATGTCACCACTTATAATTAAAGAATTGCAAATAGTTAGCTCAATTAAAATAGATGATATTCAAGAATTCTTAAATATGATTTCATCAAAAGTTAATCAAAAAACAGGTCGTTCAAGTGTAAATTTTGACTTTATAAACATATTAAATTCATTAGATTCATCAGTTAAATATTTTTTTGAATCTATTATTGATATATTAGGTAATCTTTTTTTAGCCTTTTTTTCAATACTATTTATTTCTTTTTTCATGATTAGAGATAGAGCATTATTTAAAGAAAAGATTATTAAATACTTATCAAACATAATAAATGAATCTAAGCAAAAAGTCAATACAATTATTTATTTTATTAGAAGATATGTAGTGGGTATATCTTTACAAATTAGTTTACTTTTTATATTATTTGGATTAGGAATGGAAATACTGAATATACCCCACCCTTGGACTCTTGCTATTTTTGCCGCTATAATTAATATAATTCCATATTTTGGTCCTATAATAGGATTCATATTTGCGACTATAATTATTGGTACAACATGCTTAGATACAAACTCAATTGATTTAATTTCTCCACTTGTTATTAAATCATTTTTATTATTTGGAATAATTCAAAGTATTGATAACTTTATCATCCAACCTACAATATTTTCTAGAGCATTTAAAGCTCATCCATTAGAAATATTTTTTGTAGCTATGTCAGCTGGTTTAATTGGAGGGATAATGTGGATGGTTATTGCAATGCCTCTTTACTCAATGTTAAGAATAATATTTTCAGAACTAATCACAAATATCAAGTAATTTTTTAATATTAAAATCGGTAATAAATTGTTGGGATTTATTAATATATATATTTAATTGTTTATCTTCTTCAAGAAAAGGTACTACTTGCCTATAAGAGACTAAAAATTCATTAATGATTGATGAAGTTCTTGGATTCCTAATTTGTATTGCTTGAGCCGCATTTAATAATTCAATGGCTAAAATAGTCTTTACATTATTAATAATTTTATATAATTTAAGTCCACTATTAGCACCCATACTTACATGATCTTCTTGGCCATTTGAAGATACAATACTATCAACTGAAGACGGGGAAGCATATTGCTTATTTTGGCTAACAATGGAAGCAGAAGTATATTGTGTAATCATCATACCTGAATTTAATCCTGCTTCATAAACTAAATAAGGAGGCAAATCTCTATCACCAGAAATAAGTTGATAAGTCCTACGCTCAGAAATATTGCCTAATTCACTTAAACTAATAGATAGATAATCCATCGCCATAGCTAGTGGTTGGCCATGAAAATTACCGCCTGAGAAAATCTTATCATCTTCAAAAAAGATAGATGGATTATCAGTTGCAGAATTAATCTCGATGTTAAAAATAGAATCAACATAGTTTATTGAATCATAAATGGCCCCATGCACCTGTGGAATACATCTAAAGGAATACGGATCTTGTACATATTTAGAATTATTAAAAAAAGACTCACTATCTCTTAATATTTTTAAAATTAATTTAGAGGTATATAATTGACCTTTATGGGGTCTTATTTTAGAAATCAACTCACTAAAAGGATCAGATAAACATGAAAAAGCTTCCAAAGAAATAGAGGCAATAAGACATGACATATAAAATAGTTTCTTAGCTTCTATAATAGACCAGATACCATATGCAGACATGAATTGAGTACCATTTAATAATGCTAAACCCTCTTTATAAGATAATTTAATGGGTGCAATACCTAGCTTACTCATAATATTATTTGATAATATTAACTCATCACCAAAAAAAACTTTTCCCTTACCTAAAATAGGTAGTGACATATGAGCTAGAGGTGCTAAATCACCTGAGGCTCCTAATGAACCTTGACTATATATTACAGGTAGAATATTATTATTATATAAATCTATTAAAATATTTACAAGTTTTAATCTTACACCTGAATAACCCAAACTAAGAGATCGGATTTTTAATAATAAAATTATTTTAACAATTTCATTAGGTACAAGATCACCTGTTCCACATGCATGTGATAAAATTAAATTTTCTTGTAATTTTTCAATTTTATTATATTCAATCTTAGTTTCACATAATGAACCAAATCCAGTATTCACCCCATAAATAGGTGCATCTAATTTTATTTTATCAGTTAAATAATCACGTGAATTTTGAATTCTATTTTTAGAAGCATCAGACAGAATTAGTTTGTAATTATTCAACAATATATTTTCAATAATTATGGAATTAATTTTATTTGCAGCAATATTAAATTTCTTTTTCATCAGATTGTAATATTTTAATTAATTCAGAAAAACTTAAAGTTTTTTGAGTTCCCGAAAGCATATTCTTAATTTTTATTTTTTCTTCTTTAATCTCTTCATCACCAACAATAATTACATATTTAGCATGTATCTTATTAGCATAATTAAGTTGTTTACTTATTTTAATAGAATCCGGATATAATGTAGCAGAATAATTAAGCTGTCTTAATTTCTTGACATATTGTTGAGCAATAACAGATTCTTCTATACCAAAATTTACAAATAAAAAATCTAAATCGATTCCTATTCTATTATTTAGAAGATTTAATGATTTTAATACAATACATATTCTATCTAAACCAAAAGACAACCCTACTCCACTTACTCCTTTAACACCAAATCTATCAGTGAGACTATCATATCTACCCCCACCTACAATACTTCCAATATTTTCTGAGTCTGAAACAACTTCAAAAATTGTTCCTGTATAATAATCTAATCCTCTTGCTAATGAAATATCGAATATAGTATTATTAACTATAGACAATTTATTTAAGTGTGAGAATATATAAGACATATCTTCTAGTCCAGCAAAAATATAATCGTTCTTAATTTCACTTATTATCATAGATTTTTTTTTCGCAAAATCTCCATTTAAATTAAATAAACTTAACAGAGTATTCCTTTTATCAATACTACATCCATGTGCAACCAATATGTTAGATACTTTTTCAATTCCTATTTTATCAATCTTATCAATAATGGTACAAAATTGAGCAAATGAAATACTTAGAGACAAAAAATTAAATAAGCCCTCTAGTATTTTTCTATTATTTAAACGTATCGTTAAATTATCTAAAGATAAAGATTGGAAAACAGAATCTAATAAACATATTAGATCAATTTCAGACCAAAGTGAAGTTGTACCAATAATGTCAGCGTCACATTGAATAAATTCTCTTAATCTTCCTTTCTGCGGTCTATCAGCTCTAAATACTGAACCAATTTGATAGCGTCTAAATGGTAAATTTAAATTATTTAGGTTCTGTGCCACAAACCTAGCAAATGGCAATGTTAAATCATATCTTAAAGCTTTATCAGAAATTAACCTTGAAATATCATTAATATCATCATATTTATCACTCAAAGAAGACATATAATCACCACTCTTTAAAACCTGAAAAATTAATTTATCGCCATCCTCATTGTATCCACCAAATAAATTGTCCCTTTTTTCCATTATTGGAGTAGATATTGGTGAGAAACCAAATAAATCTAATTGTCTTTTAATTTTTACAAGCACATATTCTCTCAACCTCATTTCTGAAGGAGAGTAATCAAACATCCCACTTAAAGAATAGTTTTTTTTCATATTTAATTTTATAAAAAAATTATTTACTATAAAAATAAATAATCTACATTCATTAATATTACTTTTGTTTTAATTAATGTATAAAAAAATGAAAAAACATATATTATTGAACTTATTGATAGTTATTCAAGTCGGTTTTGCTCAAAACGTAACAATACAAACTGAGATCCCAGAGAATGTAAATGCAATTCAAATAATTAATAATTATTTGAACTCTATTGGTGGTATTCAAAAAATTGAACAGATACATAGTATTCGAAAAGAAGGTGTAATTGATTTTGGTGGTCCAACTAATATTGACATGAAAGTTAGTGTAATATTTAAGAAACCAAACTTATACAGTTCAGAATTAGAACTCACAACTATTGGTACAATTCAATCTACCAAATATGATGGAAAAAAATGTGTTTTCACTAGAAAAAATAATAATGAATTTATCTCTAAAGAAATAACTGGAAAGAATTTGGAAAAAAAACTTACAGAATTTCACCCCTTCCCAATTTACCAATTAACAAAAGATAATGAAACCTTCATTGTTAAAGAAATTCACTCAATTAATGATCATGATATTACATTATATAAAATAGGGATAACTACAAATGAAAATATATTTTTTTATTTTGATAAAAAAAATAGTTTCTTAGTGAAAAAAGAGGAAAAATTGTATGGAAGTAATCAAAAAAAGAAAATTCTAGAATATAAAAATTATGAAAAAGTTGATAATTTGTTTTTCCCCTTTTCTATAATTGAAACAATAGAAGATACAATGAATAATAGAAGTCAAACTACTACTACAACAATAACTCTTATTAAGACTAATGAATACTTTGGAGAAGAGCTATTTAAATAAAAAAGGGAGTAAAATTACTCCCTTTTTAAAATCAAAAAATTTATTACCTATGCTTTTTTGACTAATGGAAGTCCTGTTCTAGCACTTTCTACTACCTTCTTTCCAGCTGGTAAATCACATGAGTTTGATCTCTCATCACCTGCAAAATAATAAATTGTTTGTTGTCTGCCACCTCTTAGGGTAACATCTTTTGAATGTAAATAATAAGTCTTTCCCTTACTATTTTTGTGTGAATAAGCCATAATACTTAATTTTAAAATTAAAAGTTAAGCTTGAATATAATAATTTTTATTCAATTCCCTCTAATAAAAGAGTTTTTTTTTAAAAAAAAAATAAATACAATTAATTACTTAATCATATTTACAGACTTAGAAATAATTAATAATCCAATAAAAGTAAATAAGCCATTGATAATTAATAACTCATAACCAAATTCTATATTAAGTATATATCCATAATAATTTAGTAAATAAGTTAATAAAGGAGAGACTATTACTACTAATGGAACAAATCTGTCATATAATTGTCTTTTTGTAAATAAACCAAAGAAAAATAATCCAAGGAGAGGGCCATATGTATATCCTGCAAAAGTAAATAAAGTGGATATAATACTATCTTTATTAAGAAGCTTAATAAGGCAAATCATACATAAAACTAAAAAAGATACAAATACATGGACCATCCTTCGTACGTTTCTTAATTTTATATTATTATTTTTTTCAATATTTAAAAAATCAACACAAAAAGATGTAGTTAAAGAGGCAAATGCAGAATCTGCACTAGAGTATGCAGCAGACATCAATCCTAAAACAAAAGATAAAAAGACAACAAAACCTAATTTATTAGTCATAATAATAGATGTAAAAATCTGATCTCCTTGTGCATAAATTTGATTTACATAAGCATATTCATATAAAAGAGATCCCAAATAAAGAAATAAAATATTAACAAAAACAAGTGCAATAGATAATCCAATTATATTCTTCTGTGCATCGAAAATATTTTTACAGGTAAGATTTTTTTGCATCATATCTTGGTCTAAACCAGTCATAGAAATAGCAATAAACATACCAGAAAAAAAATATCGAAAGAAATTTGTCTTATCTGATAAGCATTCAAAATTAAACATCCTAAGAGGCAAATGATTATTATTAATACTTTCTTGGATACTATTATAACCTAACTCATTAAAAATTGTATAAATACATATAATTGCTGTAAGCAACATAAAACTAGTTTGTAGGGTGTCAGTCCAAATAATTGTTTTTATGCCACCCTGATGAGTATATAGCCAAATTAAAGTAATTGTAACTAAAGTTGTTACCAAAAATGGTACACCTAATTCATTAAATATAAGTTGTTGTAAAACTTCAACAACTAAAAATAATCTCAAAGAAGCACCTATAGTCCTAGAAAGGAAAAAATAAAATGCACCAAATTTATGAGAATAAAATCCAAATCTATTTTTTAAAAACTCATAAATTGAATAAACATTCATTTTATAAAAGACTGGTAAAAGTACATATGCAATAAATAAGTAACCAGGGATGTAACCAAAAACCATTTGCATATACAAAAATTGACTACCATTATCACCCCCGACCCATCCAGGGACTGATAAAAATGTTACACCAGACAATGATGCTCCAATCATACCATATGCTACAACAAACCATTTGGATTTTCGTTTACCAATAAAAAAAGTTTTATTATCTGAATCACCCTTTGTTAAATGTGAAATTATAATCAATAATAAAAAATATAAAACAATTGTTGATATTAAATAAAACATATTCATTTAGCAAATAAAAAAAAATACCTTGAAAAAATCTATCTTATTTATCTATTTTTGAAATTATGAATTTTTCCTCAAAATTAATACAAGATGCTGTAGAAGCTATTTCAAATTTACCTGGTATTGGAAAAAGGACTGCCCTTAGACTAGTTATTCATCTACTTAAACAAAAAGAAACAGGTTATAATATTTCCAAATCAATCATTGCATTAATTGAACAAACATTATATTGCGAAAATTGTCATAATATATCTAAACATAAACTTTGCTCAATCTGCCAAGATTCAAAACGTGATTCACATAGAATTTGTGTAGTTGAAGATATTAGAGATATAATGGCAATTGAAACCACTATGCAATATAAAGGTCATTATCATGTCTTAGGTGGACTAATATCACCCATTGATGGAGTTTCACCTTCAGATTTAAATATAATGAGTCTGATTTCTAAAATAGATAAAAACAATATTAAAGAAATAATACTAGCTCTATGTGCCACAATGGAAGGTGAAACAACTAGCTATTTTATTTACAAAAAATTAAAAAATAAAAACATTGATATCACAACTATATCAAAAGGTATTTCTGTTGGAGACGACCTTGAATATACAGACCAAATTACATTAGGTAGAGCTTTACAGAATCGATATTCTTTTGAAAAAACTTTAAGTTTATGATTCTATCAATAATAATAGTAAACTACAATGTAAAGCATTTTCTTAACCAATGTTTAAAATCTATTCAACAAGCCAAAAATACATTAGAAATTGAAGTATATGTAGTAGATAACAATTCTGTAGACAACTCTGTGGATATGGTTAAAAAAGAGTTTCCTGATGTTAATTTAATTGAAAACAAAAAGAATGTTGGCTTTGCAAAAGCCAACAATCAAGCAATAAAATTATCCAAAGGAAAATACATTTTACTTCTAAACCCTGATACTATTATTCAAGAAAATACCCTCACTGAAACTATAGCATTCTTTAATAAAAACACACAAGCTGGTGGAGTTGGTGTAAAAATGATTGATGGTAAAGGTCATTTTTTGCCTGAGTCAAAACGTTCCTTCCCAACACCAAGCATTGCTTTTTATAAAATATTTGGATTAAGTCGATTATTTCCAAAATCAAAAATATTTGGAAAATATCATTTGAAATACTTAGACAAAGACGAGGTGCATGAAATAGATGTAATTTCAGGTGCATTTTTAATGACAAAAAAAAATTTGATTTCCAAAATAGGTATGTTGGACGAAGATTTTTTTATGTATGGCGAAGACATTGACTTGTCATATAGAATTCAAAAAAGTGGGTTTAAAAATTATTATTTACCAAATACAAGTATTATTCACTATAAAGGCGAGAGCACAAAAAAAACAAGTGTAAACTATATATACCATTTTTATAATGCCATGGTAATTTTTACAAAAAAACATTATTCACAAAAAAATGCAAAGTTATTTTTTACGTTAATAAATTTAGCAATAGTTATTAGGGCAGCCTTATCAATCATTAAACAATTTACTTTAAAAGTATTATATCCACTAATTGATTCTATATTAATAGCAATTGGTATTTATATTCTGAAGAACTTTTGGGAAAATATCTACTTCTCAGATGATAATTATTATAGTCTACATTTTTTATATATGATTCCTGCATATGTTATATTGTGGGTTTTCGGTATTAGCCTACAAAATGGATATAAGTATCCCATAAAAATTATTAACATTATAAAAGGTGTACTAACTGGAACTATAATTATGTTAATAATATATGCTTTATTACCTGATTACTTAAGGTTTTCAAGAGCTCTAATAATACTGGGAACTATTTGGACAATGATTTCAACTGTTATAGTTAGATACCTTCTTCATCAAATCGGTTGGGTTTTTTTTCAAATTAAATCCAAAAAAAGAAAAAAAATTGGTGTTATAGCAAGTGAAATGGAATTTAATAGAATTAGAGATATTTTAGTTAACAATAATCCAAATCTTGAATTCATAGGTCAAATCAATGAAATCGCATCCAAAAATCTATATCTTGGAAAAATAAGCCAATTAAAGGAGGTTTTTAAAATTCATAAAATTAATGAAGTGATTTTTTCAGCTAAGGATATTTCTGCAAATGAAATAATCTCCATTATGCAAACAATTCCTAATCAAATTGAAATTAAAATTGCACCCTCAGAAAGTACATTTATTGTTGGAAGTAATTCTATTCACACTCAAGGAGATTTATATGTATTAAATAAAAAAGTGTCAAAAAAAATCACTATTAAAACAATAATTCAAAAAATTGTTGAGTTTTTTAATTAGTTTTATATTTTATATCATCAAAGATGAGTGAGATTAATATTATTATGCCTAAAATGGGGGAAAGTGTTGCAGAAGCTACTATTATAAAGTGGGTTAAAGATATTGGTGATGATGTAAAACTTGATGAAACTATTGTAGAAATAGCTACTGATAAAGTTGATTCTGAAATCCCATCAATTTGCTCTGGTAAATTAATTAAAAAAAATTTTCAAGAAAATGATGTTGTAAAAGTTGGAGAAGTAATAGCAATTATTGAAGATGGAAAATCTAAAATTGAAGACTCTGTTAAGTTAAGTCAAAATATAAATTCTGATATTAGCTCGCAAAAAAAAGAAATTAATCTACCTCAAACGCTAAAAAATAAAAACACTCAAAATAATATAAAGGCAAAATCAACCAGGTTTTACTCACCTCTAGTTAGGAATATTGCCAATAAAGAAAAAATTTCATTAGAAGAACTTGATAAAATATCAGGATCTGGTAGAAATGGTAGGGTGACAAAAAATGATTTATTACAACATATTGCTTCAATTCAGGAAATAGATAATTCACCAGTATCAACTAAAAACACTTCTAAATCAATCACTACTGATTATAGTGTACCAATAAATGATGTGGAAATTATTGAAATGGATCGGATGAGAAAAATCATTGCCAAACATATGATTGCAAGTAAGTCTATTTCAGCTCATGTAACATCATTTATTGAATTAGATGTAACAAAAATGGTAAAATGGAGAAACAGAATAAAGCAAAGCTTTTTAGAAAAAGAAGGTCAAAAAATAACATATACTCCAATTCTTTTTGAAAGTATCATTAAAGCTATCATTGATTTTCCATTGATTAATATATCTGTTGATCAAGAAAGAATTATTAAACATAAAAATATCCATCTAGGAATGGCAACGGCTCTAGAAAATGGAAATTTAATTGTTCCAGTTATAAAAAATGCTCAAGAAAAGAATCTATTAGGATTAACAAAGTCAGTAAATGATTTAGCTACACGAGCAAGAAAGAGTCAATTAAACCCTGATGAAATTAGTGGAGGAACCTTCACCGTTACCAATGTTGGTTCATTTGGTAGTGTAATGGGAACTCCTATTATCAATCAACCTCAAGTTGCAATACTTGCACTTGGAAAAATTGAAAAAAAAGTTTCCGTAATTGAGAAAGAAGATGGTGATACCATTGCAATTAGATCTAAAATGTTTTTATCACTATCATATGACCATAGAGTAGTTGATGGAGCACTAGGTGGGCAATTCTTACAAAGAATAGCAAATTATATTGAACAATTTGATGATAATAAAAAAATATGAAAATTATTTGTATTGGCAGAAACTATAAAGACCACATCAAAGAATTAAATAACACTATACCTAAAGAAATCTGCTTCTTTTTAAAACCTGAAACAGCAATACCATTAAAAAATCACCCTTTTTTTATACCTGATTTTTCAAATAATATTCATCATGAAGTTGAACTAGTTGTGAAAATTTGTAAAACTGGAAAACATATTGAACAAATATTTAGTCATAAATATTACAATGAAATTACTTTAGGAATAGATTTTACTGCAAGAGATATTCAAGAAAAATTAAAATCAGAAGGCAAATCATGGGAAAAATCAAAAGCATTTGATGGATCTGCTCCTGTTGGATGTTTTATTAAAAAAACACAGTTTAAAAACATCAACAACTTAAATTTTGAATTGAAAGTTAATAATAAGATAAAGCAAAAAGGCAATACAAGTAATATGATATTTAATATTGATTATATTATTTCATATATATCAAAATTTATCACACTAAAAAAAGGAGACTTAATATTTACAGGCACCCCTTCTGGTGTTGGTAAAGTTGAAAAACATGATAAAATTAGTGCTTATTTAGAGGAAGAAGAAGTATTAAAGATAAATATAAAATAACAACTTATAATAAATCAAACATATTTTTAACTCCCATATACCTTTGGACACAAAAGCCTTCCGCATAGTCAGCTGAAATAAACCTGCCTAAGTCAGCTGAACGACTTTTAATTAAATCAATAAAAGATTTACTAGAAATTAATGTTTGAGGTTCTATCGAGGTAGGATTATAAAATTGAGATGAGTAACAATTTATAACTTCCATTTTTTTATCAATAAATGTTGATATATCCACTAGAAAATCTGGTTTTATATCATTGTACTGAATATAATGATATATTACTTTAGGCCGCCAAGGTTTTTGTATATCATTATTATAATAAGTTGTAATTTTAGCTAATCCTGATAAAAAAGAAGCCTCACAAACTAACTCAGACGCCTTACCATGGTCAGGGTGTCTATCAAACTGTGCATTAACTAATAAAATACTTGGTTGATGCTCTCTTATACGTTCAATTATTTTCAGCTTATTAACTTTATTAACTTCAAAATATCCATCCTTAAAACATAGATTATCTCTAAAATCAATATGCATTTTTTGAGCAGCTAAATTAGACTCTTTAATTCTAAGTTGTTTATTACCTCTAGTACCTAATTCACCTTGAGTTAAATCAATAATACCTATTTTATAACCTAAAGATTTTTGAAGTAAAATAGTGCCAGCACATCCTAATTCAACATCATCAGGGTGCGCACCAAACGCAAGAATATCTAATTTACTCATATTTTAATAACCATTTATTAAATCTAAAAAAACTCAACATAGATAATAGAATAAGAATTATTGATGTTGGTAAAACAAAACTAGGTATTGGGAAAGCATCACCAGCAGCATAAGAATGTAAACCATCTAAATAATAATTTACCCCAAAATATGTCATTAAAATTGAACTAAAACCAAATAATGAGCATGTATTAAAATAAAGTATATATTTTTTAAATTTCATAAGTCTTATATGTAATATCAAAGAATATGTTAATATACTCACTAAAGCCCACGTTTCTTTTGGATCCCAACCCCAATATCGACCCCAAGACTCATTCGCCCAAACACCACCTAAAAATGTCCCTACTGTTAATAAAAACAACCCAATAATCATAGATTGTTCGTTAATAACAGTCAAAGTTTTAACATGAGATTTAATTTTTTTATTATAACTAATTATAATAAAAAATAAATTTAAAAAACCTATAAATGCACATAAACCAAAAAAACCATAGCTTGATGTAATAACAGATACGTGAATCATTAACCAATATGATTTTAATACTGGAACTAAATTAGTTATTTCTGGGTTTAACCAATTTAAATTAGCTATAAATAATAACATAGTAGTAACAAAACAAGCAGCTACCAATGCAAAATTTGACTTTTTAGTAAATACAAAGCCAGCTAACATGGTTGCAAATGCGATAAAAATCACAGATTCATACGCGTTACTCCAGGGAGCATGTCCAGAAATATACCACCTTAAAACAAGAGCTAATAGATGAAATAAAAAAGAAAAAACAATACCTATTTTTATATAATTAATACATGAAGTAATAAAGTTGCTATCATAGAAAATAGACGTAAATAGAAAATTTAATAAGATAAAACCAAATAAAAAATATGCTAAAAAAAGTCTATTCCATCCAAATGGATTCATTTTATTATATAAAATTTCTGCATCTATTTTTGTTTTACTAGGTAAAATCCCAATAGCATATTGTTTTTGATAATTTATAATATAATCTAATAATATATTACTATCACTCCAATCATTATCTAGCATAGAAGTCAAAACTAATTCACGATATATAACTTTAAAACTACTAGTTTTAGTAGAATCAATCGATGGGATATTCATAGAAACATCAGTAGACCAAGGATTTTCAACAGAGATATCAGAAGGAAAAATTTTGATTAAAAGATCAGAAAATATCATTGAACATATATTAACACGTTCATCAATATCTAGAATACTTTTATCAAACTTAGTTCTATCAATTGGTTTCTTAGAATATGCATTTTGAACATATTCTTCTAATAGATATTTATTATTGGTATCAAAAAAACTAGCAAATGAAACATGAGAGTTGTTATTTCCAATGATACTTGATATTTGGTTCACTTTAATAATTGGAACCATATACCAAAACAGAGGGTCAACAATCATACCTAGAACGATTTGTGATGGAGTTTGTCCATATAGAGTTCTTTTACGTGCTATTTTTCTTATGATTTCAGAAGAAACAGTATGAAATGGCTTAATTCGTCCTTCGTTATCTTGAGTTAGTATACTTGAAAATATTTCAGAATGTTCAAACTGAATTACTCTATTATCAATAATTCTATTTATACTAATACTATCATTTTTAGAGAGTACACAATTGACTATGAAAAAAAATATTAATATGAATTTTGTTTTTGAGTTCATAAAATCAAATACTATTTATTCTTCACTCTAGATAAGATGTTAAACCTAGAAAATCTAGATAAAATTAAGGTTAAAACAGAAATTAGTAAACATAAATAACCAAAATAAGTAATAATAGTACCCCATTTATCTTGATTCACGGACAAAATAGTCCCCTTTTCATCTTTGTCATAAGAAGATTGAAAAAATCTATATCCTCTATAGTTTAATACATTATTCATGAATATTCTATAATCTATTTTTTTTTCATTATCCCACACCTCTATATTACTTGCAAAAGATGAAGGACTATTTGATCCTGGGTACCTATCTAACTCAAAACTTTTTAAATAAATAGCAAAAGGAAGATTAAAATTTTTAGATCCATAAGAAATAGAGAAAAATAAGTTATCAAAATAAAAGTAAGTTTTTGGAGAAACAATACCCTTATGGCCTCTCAAATCAATCAAAGTATCAGCATTATTGACTGATAGTTTCAATTTTAGTAAATCAGCTTCATTATCATCATTTTTAATATTTTTAGAAATCTCGGAAATAGAAGCACTCTTATAGTATTCTTTAAATACAATATTTTTACCATTAATTGTATATAGTGTTTTTTTAGAAAATGGATGAAGATTAGATTTTTTTAAAACACCTTTATGTTGATCTGACATTCTCATATAATGAACATCATATTCAGATAAAAAATAAAATACAGAATCCAACTTAGTTATTTGAATATCAATCGGTTGATCTACATCAAAACCAATATTTAAATCATCTATTTTTTTTATACTATTAATTTTTATATAATTTGATTGCATACCACCGCTTTTAGATGGTGATACTAATTCTAATACTTCTGAACCAAAATGATCTTCATCAATGAAAATAGTTTCCACAGGATCATGAATAAAATCAACGTATTCGATTAAAATTTTATCATCATTAAAATTAATAGGTATTTTAAATTGGTTATTACTAATAGAAGATAGAATAAGACATTTTTCTCCATTTATTTCTTGTAAATTATTATGAATCTTAAATTCCAAAAAAGAATCACTAGACAAAAATTGATTATTCATACTTCCTTCTCTTATACGCATAACCCCCTCATTACCAATATATCTTGTTATAGCCGCCCCTATGATAATAAAAATAAATGAACAGTGAAGAAATAAGACTGGTAGTTTATTAATATGAAGTAGCCTAAACCTGTAAATATTATATATAAAAATAACACAAAGAAATACAAGAATCATTTCGAGCCACCAAGAGCTAAAAATTAATGCTCTAGCAGCTAAAGTTCCATAATCATTTTCGATAAAAGTAGCATAACCGATAGAAACAGCAAATAAAAGCATTAAAATCATTGCTGCATTAATTGAAAAAAGATAATTAAGATATTTGTTCAAAAAAATGAAATTTTATTATCATTACAAAAGTATTTATTTTTAAATTACTAACTACATTATTATAATCAATTTTACTATAAATAAGTAACTAATATAATTATGGACGAAATAACATTTATTGGATCAGGTAATATTGCCACTCAACTAGGAATTGCTTTTTATAAAAAAAACATCAAAATCAAGCAAATTATTAGTAGAAATAAAGAAAGTGGCAAAATACTTGCTTCTAAATTAAAGAGTAACTACTCAGATGATGTAAAATTAATTCAAAAAACTGATTTAATCATAATTGCGGTTCAAGATGATAATATAAAAGAAATTATAAAAAATGTTCCTAATTACCCAATTGTACACACATCAGGAAATACAAATATTAATGCACTGAAAGACAAATCAAATTATGGTGTAATATATCCTGTCCAAACTATTAAAAAAGGTAATGAAACTGATTTTAAAAAAATCCCAATTTGTATTGAGGCTAATAATATTAAATTTCAAAATTCATTATTCAAATTGGTAGATAAAATATCACTGAACACTATCTTATTAAGTTCAAAACAAAGACAATATGTACATATAGCTGCTGTATTCTCATCTAATTTTAGTAACTACTTATACCACATTGCAAAAGACATTCTTAATTCCAATAAAATAGATTTTGAAATTATAAAACCACTAATAATTAGAACTGCTAAAAATATAAAAAAATCAGACCCATTTTTAAATCAAACTGGTCCAGCTAAAAGAAAAGATAAAAATACAATCAAGGAGCATTTAAAACTCATTAAAAATGATTCACACAAAAAAATATATAAATTAATCTCTAAAAATATAATTTCATCTCATGAATAGTAATTACAAAAAAAAATTAAAAAAAATTAAACTACTTATTTTTGATGTAGATGGTGTATTAACAAACGGTGAACTTTTCATTTTTCCAGATGGAAAACTGGTAAGAAAAATGAATGCAAAAGATGGATATGCACTTAAGATTGCCTTGGAAAAAGATTATGAAATTGCTATAATCACTGGAGGTAAAGAGAAAGAAATAGAAACAAGATTATCTAAACTAGGGATTAAACATATTTTCTTAAAATCTTATAACAAGATTAAAGTATTGAAGAAATTTTTGAGTGATCATAACTTTAAACCACAAGAAACAATGTATATGGGTGATGATATTCCAGATATAGATGTTTTGAAATATGTTGGTTTGAGTTGCTGTCCAAATGATGCAGTTTCAGATGTTATAAACGTCTGTGACTATGTTTCATTTAGAAATGGAGGTAGTGGATGTGTGAGAGATATTATAGAGCAACTATTAAGAGTAAATAATAAATGGGACTTAGATGGAAATATTAAATACTAATTTAAAAGAGAAAAATATTATTTTAGGATCGCAATCCCCAAGAAGATCTGATTTACTAAAAAGTATGGGTTTAAATTTTACAATTAAAATCAATACAACACTTGAAACTTACCCTAAAAATTTAACACCTATTCAAACCGCTGTGTACCTTTCAAATAAAAAAGCACAATCTTATTCAATAAAAAACAATGATTTACTAATTTGTGCTGATACAATTGTATATCTAAAAAAGATAATTTTAGAAAAACCAAAATCTATAGAAGATGCCTACTTAATGCTAAAAAAACTATCTAATAAAGAACATAAGGTCGTTACTGGTGTAACAATTAAAACAACTAAAAATAGCATTTCTTTTTATGATTTAACAACTGTATTTTTTAATAAGTTGTCAAATAATGAAATTAATTATTACATTAATCATTTTAATTCTTTAGACAAAGCTGGTGGATATGGTATCCAAGAATGGATTGGTATTATTGGAATAAGAAAAATATCTGGATCATTTTATAATGTCATGGGACTTCCAACTAATAAATTATATAAATACTTAACTAGAATTTCTACATGAATACTATTACTGCACTTTCCCCAATAATTTTATTAATTGTATTAATTACGACTAATCTTATAGTATTTGAAAATACAATGAGCGGACCTAATCAAATTGCTCTGTTTTTAGCTAGTTTGTTTGCAGTTATAATTGGATATAATAAAAAAATTAACTTCTCTATTTATTTGAAGTCTATAATATTGGGCATTAAAGACAGTATTAAGAGCTCAATAAATGCAATGATTATTTTATTAATTATAGGAGCTCTATGTTCAACGTGGATCTTGTCAGGTATAGTTCCAGCTATGATATATTATGGCATTGAATTAATTAATCCAAATTATTTTTTATTTACAATATGTATTATTAGTGCTGTTGTATCTATGGCAACAGGTAGTTCATGGACGACTACTGCAACAATTGGTATTGCTATAATGAGTATTGGAGATTTATTAACATTTTCTCCTGGACTAACTGCTGGCGCAATAATATCGGGAGCATATTTTGGAGACAAAATGTCTCCTCTATCAGAAACAACTAATCTTGCACCATCTGTTTCAGGAAGTGATTTATTTAATCACATTAAATATATGTCTTGGACCACTATACCAAGTATTATTTTATCTCTGTTATGTTTTTATATAATTGGACTAAGTAATACTAATACAATGATTGAAACAGAATCTCTTAATAATTTTCTTAACACTATAGAAAATACATGGAATATTTCAAATATATTATTTATCATCCCAGTATTTATAATTATTCTTATATATATGAATGTGCCTGCTTATATTACACTAATAACAGGAACAATTTTAGCAATTATATTTTCTATTATATTACAAAGTAACTTAATTGACGCAATAAACTTATCACAAAGTCAATCTACTTTTCAAACAATTATAAATACTGTGTTAAATGGTAATAATTTTAATACAGATGATGAACAATTGAGAATTTTATTTAATAAAGGTGGAGTGACCACTATGCTCTGGATTGTATTTCTTGTAATCAGTGCAATGACATTTGGAGGAGTTATGTATAAAGGAGGTTTCTTAGAGAAAATAACGAATCAACTAATGATGAGATCATCAAATGATTCAAATATAATTATTTCGACGGCTGGGAGTTGTTTATTTTTTAACATTACTACATGTGATCAATACTTATCGATTGTGATACCAGGAAGAATGTTTAAAGAAAAATATCAAGAATATAATTTATCTCCGTTAAACTTAAGTAGAACTATTGAAGATTGTGGTACTGTGACATCAGTACTTATACCTTGGAACTCATGTTCATTATATCATTCTGGAGTCTTGTCTATAGATCCACTATTATATATTCCTTTTTCATTCTTTAACTTAATTTCACCAATAATGACTGTTTTATTTGCATACTTTAATATAAAAATTAAAAAAAATAAAGATGTTAAGGAAAAATAAATCTTTTCACTACAATCCTAGATATAGTGATGAATACACTAATTCTTTACAGAAAAAGAAAAAACGTGGAAATAATTTTTTATTAATAATAAGTTTAATAATCTTATTTTTGTTAGTATATATAATAACAAGTTACCCTTATTGAAAAAAACGATAAACATACTATCAAACAACGTTATTAATCAAATAGCTGCTGGAGAAGTCGTAAAAAGACCATCCTCTGTCGTGAAAGAACTTTTAGAAAATTCTATTGATGCACAATCTTCATGTATTCATTTAGTAATTAAAAATGCCGGCAAGAATCTTATTCAAGTGATAGATGATGGAATAGGCATGAGTAAGGAAGATGCTGAAATATGCTTTTTGAAACACTCTACATCTAAAATAAACGATATTGACGACATATTTAATATTAGCACAATGGGCTTTAGAGGAGAAGCACTAGCATCTATCTCATCTATTGCTGAATTAGATATAAAAACAAGAATGCATAATCATGACACTGGAACTGTGCTGATAATTGATAACTCTACAATTAAAAAAATAAGTGAAACAAGTACAAAAAAAGGCACATCAATTTCGGTGAAAAATATTTTTTTTAATATACCTGCAAGAAAAAAATTTTTAAAATCTAATCAAGTAGAGTTTAAGCACATATTAGATGTCTTTCATCAAATATCCATTGCTCACTCAAATATAGAATTTAAGTTAATTAATAATAAGGTTACTATATATAATCTAAAAAAAACTAATTTAAAACAAAGAATTATTGATTTATTTGGGAAACGATATAATAAGAAAATTTTACCTATTTCTGAAACAACCTCAATAGTCAAAATATCAGGATTTATAGGAAACCCATTAGATTCCAAAAAAACACGAGGAGAACAGTATTTATATGTTAATAATAGATATGTTAAATCTAATTATTTAAATCATGCGATTAAATCATCTATGGATAACCTAATTAATTCTGATAAACATCCTTCATATTTTATTTTTCTATCAATAGATTCTTCATTAATTGATATTAATATTCACCCAAATAAAACAGAGGTGAAATTTGAAGATGAAAAATCAATATATCAAATCTTACATGCATCATGCAAGAAGTCAATTGGAATACACAATATAACACCTAGTTTAGATTTCACAAGTGAATCTAGTTTTGAAATACCAATACACACCCAAAAAAAATATCCAAAAGAACCCACAATACAATTCAATAATCAATTTAATCCATTTAAAACAAAATATACTGAGGAGGAAATTCAACAAACTAATAAATTGTTCTCACAAAATATAGAAGCAAATGATAAATTAAATACTATCATTGAAGTAATGCATGTTGATCATATTTTTTCAATTTTAAAAATTAATAAAAACGGTGTTAATACTATTAATTTAGTACATAAACAATTTGCTACACAAAGAATAATATATGAAGAAACAAAAAAGAAATTAGAGACTGCAAAAACCTCATCACAATTAATGATTAGTCCAGTTCAAATTTTACTCAATAAATCAGACCTAACTCTAATCAAAGAAAATAAAAAGACTATTCAATCTTATGGTTTTAATATTTCCATCATAAATAATGATTTTATTGAATTTGATAGTATTCCACATAATATATTAGAAAAAAATATTATAGATTTTATTGAATCATTTTTAGAAGAAATTAAAAATAATAACCCAAATATAAAAAGTAAACTTACTGATTCACTTGCAAGAAATATATCAATCAATAAGACAAAAAATAAATCAACATATAATTTTTCAAGCAATCAAGCACTTATAGACATGGTTAATAAACTTTTAAAATGCGAAAATCCATTTATGAGTATTCATCATTGTCCCTGTTTAATTAATATTGAACCTAACAACTTTTTTAAATAAAATGAATTATCTCCGTTCCAGTCGATTTAATATACTTCCACCAGTTGTTAAGAACCTATTAATAATTAATGTGTTACTTTTTCTAGCTACTACTACATTTTATAGTATTGGATTTGTAGATTTAAATAGAACACTAGGGCTATATTATTGGGGTTCAAATAATTTTGAATCTTGGCAAATTATCACCCATATGTTTATGCATGGAGGTTTTACTCATTTATTTTTTAACATGTTTGCGATATGGATGTTTGGAGCTCAATTAGAAAATATGTGGGGGTCAAAAAGATTTTTAAATTACTACATACTAACAGGTTTTGGAGCAGCATTTCTACACTTTATCATTATACATTTTCAAATTGAAAACTTAGAAAATATTATGAATCAAGATACTATAAATACAATCCGTACAAATGGCTCAGAACTTTTGCAGAATCACAGAAATTATGTAGATATTAATATGGGAAGATTAAATGTGCTTTACCATACTCCTGTAGTAGGTGCATCAGGTGCTTTATTTGGTATTTTAATCGCATTTGGCATGTTATTTCCAAATACACTACTATTCTTTATTTTTATTCCTATACCTATAAAAGCAAAATACTTTGTGTTATTTTATGGTTTAGCTGAACTCTTCTATGGACTACAAAATAATCCTAGTGATAATATAGCTCATTTTGCACACCTTGGTGGAATGATTTTTGGATTTTTAATTATTAAATTCTGGCAAAATAATAGATAAAATCATGCATTTTTTTAAAATAGCAACAAGATTTATTTATAGAAAAGAAGAAGTTAATAAACTAATTATACTGAATATATTTATGTTTATGTTAATAAATATCGCCTCTTTTATATTTGCAAAATTAAATACAGAATATAATATTTTATCAAATTTAGGATTATCGGCTAATCTAGATGTTTTAATAAAAAAACCATGGACAATTATAACTTATATGTTTATTCAAGAGGATCTTATTCATATATGTTTAAATATAATTCTTTTATATTGTGGGGGAGTAATGTTTATGAAATACTTTAATAAACACAAATTATGGCAAGTATACATCATTGGTGGTATTATAGGTGCAATTTCATATATAATCTCATTTAATATTTTTACTGTTTTTCTTGAGCTAAAGAGTAACTCATTGGCAATCGGGGCTTCTGCCTCTATATTTTCAATTTTAATTGCATGTATTACGTATACTCCTAATCAAAAAATACCAACTTTTATATTTGGTAATGTCAAATTAAAATATCTTGGGATATTTATAATAATTGTAGATTTACTAAGTATACCATATGGTAATCCTGGAGGCCATATTGCACATATTGGAGGTGCAATTTATGGATTTGTATTTTCTAAAATACAACTTAAAGGAAATAAGCAATATATATATCGTAGATATGAAAATGATTATGAATATAATAGCAGAAAACAAGATGAAGAAAAACAATTAAATACAATTCTAGAAAAAATAAGTAATTCAGGTTATGAAAGCCTAAATAAGGAGGAAAAAGAAATTTTATTAAAACATAGTAATTCCTAATTTTTCTTCACCTTTTTAAGTGATAACCTATTCATAGAATTAATAGACATTCCACTTATTTTATTTGATACCACTCTAATTGAATAATCATAATATAGTGGGACTAAAACCGACTCTTCAATTAATATGCCTTCCATTTTTCTAAATAACTCACATCTTTTGATATAATTTATTTCAAATAAAGATTCTTGGTATAAACTATCAAATAATTGATTTGAAAAATGAGTATAATTAGGCCCTTTAGGGCTTTTATTATCCGAACAAAATAATGAAAGATAATTCTCTGGATCGGGGTAGTCAGCAATCCATGATGCACGAAAACAACTTGCTTGTGAAGATGAAACTAATTCCCTATGAACTGATGGGGAAGATATCTCAATATCTATTTTTATACCAAAATCTTCTGCACTGTGTCTAATGAATTCGCAGATATCTAAATAATCCTGGGTAGTATTAATTATAATTTTTTCCTTAAAATCAGGGACATCCTTTAATAATGACCTTACAGAATCCGGTGAGTAATGAAACCCTCTAATATCGTAACAATTTGATAAAACGGGATGAACTATGCCCTTATTTCCAGGAATAACAAGATCATTACGTAAATATTTAATCATTTTTTTTCTATCAAAACTATGATTTAAAGCTTTACGGAAATTCTTAAACATTAATGGAGATTTTGTTTCAATAGCTCGAGGAATATGAATACCCAAATATTCTGTATTTAAAAAAGGACTTGATAGTAAATAAAATTTATCTTTATATTTTTCTAATAAATCACCATCATGAGATAAAATATTATCTTTTAAATTTGACTCTAAACCAGATAAAAAATCAAATTTACCCAACATAAAGTTCATAAAAACAGATTCTTGCTGTGAAACAAATGATATTGAAACTGCATCCAAATAAGGTAATCTAATACCATTTTCAAATTCAAAATAATTCGTATTCTTTAAAAGAATTATTTTTTCATTTTGATGCCAACTTTTGAAAATAAAAGGACCAGTTCCAATAGGATTTTTTGAAAATTCAATTCCATAATAATTAACAGCTTCAATTGGAACAAAAGAAAAATAATTCATAGTTAATAGGCCTAATAAACCAGGAAATGGTTTAGATAAATTTATTTCTAATAATGTGTCATTTACAGAATGTATTTTATCTAAATCAAGATAATCTAAAACCCAGTATCCTGGAGAAATATTCTGTTTATTTTTTATTCTTGTAATACTATTTATAAAATCTGATGCTACTAATAATCTAGTTGAGTCCTGTCCAAAACACTCAGATTTGTGATAATAAATACTGTCCTCTAAAATAAATGTATATTTTAAACCATTATCCGATATAAACCAGTCTTTTGCAATAGAAGGAATAATGTCCATATTATTATCAATTTCTACCAACGTATTAAAAATTTGACTTGTAGCCCATATATTTGATTGAGTATTTGCATAAATAGGGTCAAGTGAAGTGATTGAAGCCATTTCATTATATCTTAATACCGACTTATTAGTAGAATTATATTTATCACAGCTTATTAAAAATGTAGCAAAAAATAAAAAAACAATATGTAATAACTTCATATAAAAAAAATAAATATAAAAAATAATTATATTTTTGTGCTTTCAACTAATGGCGAGGTAGCTCAGTTGGTTAGAGCGCAGGATTCATAACCCTGAGGTCGGGAGTTCAAATCTCCCTCTCGCTACTCTATAAATTCTTAATTAAATTAATTAATTGAGAAAATGTCTGTTCATTACTTGGTCGTGCTGCATTATAATCTACAATGTTACCATCCTTCCCTACTAAAATATATCTAGGTATTCCTGAGACTTCAAAATATGTACTTACTCCATCTAAATTGTTAGCAGGAGAAATAAAATGATGACCACTAATACTTAGTTTTTCAATAGCATCTTTCCATTTATTATGATCATTGTCAATAGAAATATAAATAAATTCAATTTGTTTTAATTGTCTTCTTGACATTTTACGTTTGATCTCATTGGCATAAGAAAATTGCTTTCTGCAAGGACCACACCAACTTGCCCAAATATCAATGTACAAAACTTTTCCTATAAAACTATCAATTGATGATACACTACCCTCTAAATTTTCCATATAAAAATCAAAAACTAAATTTGGCTCATCACAAGACACTAAATAATCGCTTTTCAAGATGTTAAATCGATCAATAAAGTTACTTATGTAAGTACCAGAATGTCCATAGTAGATTAACATAGATTTAAAATAATCGCTTATTTCCGTAGAGATTATTTGAACATAGTTGTCAATATAGTATATTAAAAATATTTCAAATATGTTTTTTGGCAAAACAGACTGAGCATAATCAAATATTTTTTTAGATAACAAATCATTTTTTCTTATATCATCATATTGAATTAATAATATAGAATTGATTATAATAGAGTTAAATAAGTATTTTTTATAAAAAAAATTATTGTGAAATGAAGAATCTGTAATGGCATGAACAAATACATCCTCATTTATAATATCCATATTCAAATTATAATAAAATGGTAGTCCATCCTTATTACTAAGGAAATACGATGTTAACGCATTTAAATAGTGATACTTTAAAAGTTTTTTTAAGAAAAGTAAGTGATTACTATATTGAGGATAAGAATTATTTAAAACAAAAAAATTGTAGATATCTTCATTAAATAAATTAAATAATTGTAATTCAAAATGATCATAATTATTACTATTTATTGCTAAACTATCAATTTTAGGTAAATAATACTTATGATAAGAATTTAATAAGTAGTTGAATTGAACATTTTGATTAAAAACAATACTAGTATCTAATACAATAGATAATGATGCGTCTTTTTCCACAAATACAATCGAGGACTCATCATTTGCAATAATATACAGTATATTACTGTATAAATTTTTAAGATTGATAATAGTATCTTGAGTAATAAGAATATCATCTTCATCTACAATAATATCATCTGATAAATAATAACTTAATTCGTTATTATTTGTGATACTCAAAGTAGAATTATTTTGAGATAAACTATTACAGATTAGAAAATAAAATATAAAACGGAAGTAAGTATGCATAAATTAAAATTAATATATGTTTATCTATTTTTTTATATTATGAAAATAATAATATGATAAAAAAATGTATATTAACGAAAATAATCATTAAATAATGATAAAATACGAATTAGAATTCCAAATTAGATCATCTGTAAAAATACTTTATAGTTTCCTTAGTACACCAAGCGGCCTATCAGAGTGGTTTGCTGATGATGTAAATTGTAATAGATCTACATATACTTTTTTTTGGAAAGAATCACAACAGGATGCAGAGTTGATTTCAATGCAAAACAATCGATTCATTAAATTTAGATGGGATGACCATCCTGAAGACACCTATTTTGAATTTAAGATTGAAATTGATGGAATAACAAATGATGTTGTATTAAAAGTAATTGACTTTGCAGACGATGAAGATGAAATTGAAGAGGGAAAGACTCTTTGGACAAGTCAAATTAATACGCTAATGAAACATCTAGGGTCATAAAACCAATACAATTTTAATTGATTTTGATTTGAATGTTCTACAGAAATTTATTTTCTCTTCATTTTTAAAACCATTTCTACTAACTCTATCTATAGTGGTCACAATTTTATTGATGCAGTTTCTGTGGAAATATATAGATGATTTAATTGGCAAGGGATTAGAATTTAAAATTGTTTTAGAATTACTATGGTACTCTACTTTAACATTAGTGCCAATGGCTCTTCCATTAGCAGTATTATTAGCATCAATGATGGTGACTGGCAGATTAACAGAGCAATCAGAGCTAGTTGCAATGAATTCACTAGGTTTATCATTTACATATGCGATAAAACCTCTCTTTTATTTTAGTTTTATTATTTGTTTATTATCCTTTATTTTCTCTAATTACACAATACCTTATGCAAACCTTAAAGCCACAAACTTAATGTATGATATAATGCATAAGAAACTTAATATTAATATAAAAGAAAAAATTTTTTTTTCAGATATAGATGGGTACAGTATTAAATATGATAAAAAGCTAGACAATAATACTATGCAGGATATTATTATTTATGACTATAAAAATCATAAAAATATTACCAGGATATATACTGCAAAATCAGGAAATATTAGTGTGCAAAATAATAATCTAGTGATCAACCTAAATAATGGAATGAGTTATGATCATAAGAATAAGGATATAGAACAATATATTGTTAAAACACAATTTGAGAAATATTCTTTAATGCTTGACCTATCTGAATTTGAAATGACAAGAACTTCATCAGATAGATTTAATAATAAAGCTAAAACAATGAATTTAAACCAATTAAAATTAAATATAGACTCTCTAGTATTTAAAAAAAATCAAATAGCAATTGATGATAATAATTATAGAATACAATATAAATCAATCGACAATAAAATCAGAAGACTAAAAGTAGAGTTTCATAGAAAATTCACATTAGCAATAGCTTGTTTAATTATGCTAATAATTGGTGCACCCATTGGAAGTATTATAAAAAAAGGGGGGCTAGGACTACCCGTAGTATTTTCAATATTTCTATTTTTAACATACTATATTATATCAATTACTGGTGAGAAAATGGTAAAAAAAGGATTACTAAATGTAGAAATTGGAATGTGGATATCTACATATATTCTTTTGCTAACTGGTTTAATCCTAATAATTATTATTAATAATAATTATAGTAATAAGTTAAAATAATGGAAAATATATTAATTATTGCAAATAAATCTGTATTTCCTTACTTAGATGGTGGTTCATTTGCAATGAATAACTTAGCTACCACATTATCAAAAAATTATATAATTGATATTATTGCCATTTCTAAGAGCGGATTTGGAAGATCAAAACCCACTATTTCAAATCCTCATCCAAGAATAAATCAAATAAAATTTGATGTTGAAATGAAATTTAATTTAATATCATTAATTAAATCTATTTTATTCAGGCAATCTTATCAAATTAATCGATTTTATAGAAATGACATTAGAAAGTATATTCAATATAAAATTGATCAAAAGAAATATAAATTAATAATATTTGAAAGTTTATTTTCAATGATTTATAAAGAAAAATTAAAAATAGATACCAGCACCGACATTTTTTTAAGAACTCATAATATTGAACATAAAATATGGCTAGATTTAGCAAATAACTCTAAAAATAGTTTAAATAAAATTATTTATTTATTTCTATCATTACAGATTAAAAGAATTGAAAAAAAATACTCTCATATAGCTAAATATATATTAACAATATCAAAAAATGACACTCAATACTTTAAAAAACACTACCCTACCAAAACCCATTATATTCCAGTAACATTTAATACAAAAGATAATAAATCAAAAAAAATAAAAAATAGTATTTTCCATCTTGGTGCAATGGACTGGAAACCCAATATTGAAGGTGTAAGTTGGTTTATATCAAATGTATACCCCTTACTTATAGACGATAATATTAAGTGCTTTTTTGCCGGAAAAAATATGCCTAACAATTTACTAAAAAGATCAGATAAAAATCTTTATATTGAGGGGTTGGTTATTAATTCAAAACAATATATAGAGAATAAAAACATACTAATTGTTCCACTATTTTCAGGGAGTGGAATAAGAATTAAAATACTTGAAAGTATGTCTATAGGAACACCAGTAATAAGTACTACTAAAGGTGCTCAAGGAATACCTTATACTAATGGTGAAAATATAATCATTGCTAATACTCCTCAAGAATTTAGAGACAGTATTTATCAATTAGTAACAAATCAGAATTTAGCATTTAAAATTGGAAATAATGGCAAAATGTTAATCAAATCAAAATTTTCAAATACTTTTGTTCTCAACAAATTGAACGAAATTCTTAAATAAGTATCTAACTAAAGCGAGCATGAAAATTGTAATAATTAGTTCAAGATTTCCTTTTCCTTTAGATGAAGGAGACAAATTAAGATTATTTAATCAAATAAAGTATTTAAGCGTTTATAATGACATCTACCTTATTGCTTTGAATACTGATTCAAAAGTGTCAAAATTAAACTACAATAATGTTAAATCATATTGTAAAGAATTACATGTGATTAACATCAGTCATGCTATAATAGCTATTAACCTATTGAAGTCTTTTATTTATCAAAAACCATTACAAGTTGGTTTTTTTTATTCGAAGTGCGCTCACAAACAAATCAAATCTATAATTAATAAAATAAAGCCTGATTGGGTTTACAGCCAATTAATAAGAACAGCTGAATACACTAAAGAATATGACAACAATATTATTGATTATATGGATGCATTATCAAAAGGTCTAGAAAGACGAATTCAAAATTGTTCCTTTGTATTAAAGCCAATAATTAAACGTGAATATAAATTAACAAAAGATTATGAAAATAAAATTTTCTCACATTTTAAAAAACATACAATAATAACCAAAAATGATAGAAATTTCATATCTAATCCTAATAAAAAAGAAATTAAAATTATACCTAATGGTGTAGACATGAATTATTTCAAACCTAAGAAAATAACGAAAAAATATGATGTTATATTTGTGGGCAATATGAGCTATCCTCCAAATATTGAAGCGGCAGAATTTTTATGTCAAAAGGTTCTGCCAATTATTCAAAATAAATATAAAATAATTAATGTGATAATTTCAGGAGTTAACCCTCACAGCAGAGTTAAAAGACTTGCAAATGACAACATTAAAATAAGTGGATGGGTGGAAGATATAAGGGATGTATACGCCTCTGGAAAAGTATTTATAGCACCTATGTTTATTGGAAGTGGTCTTCAAAATAAATTATTAGAAGCAATGTCTATGGGTATTCCGTGTATAACAACCTCTCTAGCAAATAATGCACTAATGGCAAATAATGATGAAATTATAATTGCCAATAACCAAGAAGAATTTGCAAATTCTTGTATCAAAGTTTTAACAAATCAAAATATTGCAAGTAGTTTATCTAAAAAAGGGTTATTATTTATTCAAAAAAATTACAACTGGAAAAAAATTAATAAAGATTTAAATATTATGTTTAACAAATGAAAAATAAACTAAATACTATTGAAGAAGGAATTGATGAAATCAAAAAGGGCAATATTGTCATTGTAGTAGATGATAAAAATAGAGAAAATGAGGGTGATTTTATTTGCGCTGCTGAAAAAATAACTCCTCAAATTATCAACTTTATGGTAACTTACGGGCGTGGATTAATATGTGTACCCTTAACTGAAGAAAGATGTGAAGAATTGGGCCTTGACTTAATGGTTGGTAAAAATACTGACCCTATGAAAACACAATTCACAATATCAGTTGATAAAATTGGTGATGGATGTACTACAGGAATTTCTGCACATGATAGATATAAAACTGTTAAAGCTCTCGCTGATAATAATACTCTTCAATCTGATTTATCTAAACCTGGGCATATATTCCCACTAAAATCTATAAGTGGTGGAGTATTAAGAAGAGCTGGGCATACAGAAGCAGCAATAGATTTAGCAAAATTAGCTAATTTACAGCCATCAGGTGTAATATGTGAAGTTATGAATACTGATGGTAGTATGGCTAAACTTGATGATCTCAAAAAAATTGCTAAAAAACATAAATTAAAAATAATATCAATTGAAGATTTAATAGCATATAGGATAAAAAATGAAACACTAATAAAAAGAGAAATTGAAATTGAACTCCCAACAAAATATGGTGATTTTAAATTAATAGTTTTTAAACAAACTAATACAAATGAGGAACACCTTGCAATTGTAAAAGGAAATTGGAAAAAAGATGACGTGATTTTAACTAGAGTCCATTCCTCTTGCTTTACAGGAGACATTCTTGGCTCATTAAGATGTGATTGTGGAGACCAATTATCAATTGCATTAGAAAAAATTGAACAAGAAAAAAAGGGAATAGTATTATATATGAATCAAGAAGGTAGAGGGATTGGACTTATAAATAAATTAAAATCCTATAAATTACAGCAAGAAGGTTTTGATACAGTGGAAGCAAATATTAAACTAGGTTTCAAAATGGATGAAAGAGATTATGGAGTAGGTGCACAAATACTTAGAAACTTAGGCGCAACTAAATTAAAACTACTAACAAATAATCCAAAAAAAAGGACTGGTTTAATCTCATATGGTATAGAAATTGTCACAAATATTCCGATAAAAGGTTGCGAAAACAAACACAACAAAAAATATCTGAGGACCAAAAAAGAAAAAATGAATCATAAAATTTAATCATCATTTTTAATTGAAAACATCTTTTTTAAATTATTAAACCTTTTCCTGAATGAAATTGAAACACCTTGTTCATATCCTAAGCTTTGAGAAAAAGGATCATAATCTTCTGCTCTATTAAATAATCTAAGTTT
>MDTG01319250.1_pt1 | contig 40441 bp, 37 predicted proteins | sample 811421 | NCBI WGS metagenome assembly MDTG01 (sample SAMN05326645, study PRJNA326480) | marine metagenome | isolation source: seawater | place: Pacific Ocean: South East | collected 2011 | reverse complement strand
TAAATATTATAAGATTGCGCGCCTGGAAGGACTCGAACCCTCGACCTCCAGAGCCGTAATCTGGCACTCTAATCCAACTGAGCTACAGGCGCATTTTGAATCGGAGAGAGGGGGATTCGAACCCCCGGTACGGATTTACTCCGTACGGCTGATTAGCAATCAGCTGGTTTAAGCCACTCACCCACCTCTCCATAAAGTACTATTATGGCTGATGAATTGGTAAAAATAAATCTGTAAAGTTTTTAACAGGAGTAAATAATGAGCTTGGTATTTCAACAAAGGTTGTATGCCAATAATGCATGGATCCATTCCAAAGACCTGGAAGCTCAATAAACTGACAATCCCTACCACTTATTTCCCTTTTAACTTTCATCTTTAACAAATCTTCTGAAAAATTCTTTAAGTTAAATTTGTTACCCTGAAAATCCTTTGTACAACATACCATTTCAACTGGGTTAAAATAAATATTACTTTCCCAAACCTTTCTTTGCTTCTCATCGTTAAAGTCAACTTGTGATTCTTCTACAATTTGTACGGACTCGGAATTTCCGTCGTATACCCAAAAAGGCTTCCCTCCCTTCGAGTTTTCATCTTTTATTACTCCACATACTCGTATTGGCTTATTAAGCATCTCAAGCACAAGATCAACCTTTTCTTCGATAGTTTTTCCTTTTAATTGTGATGGCAAAATATGTTCAAGTTGATTAATCGAAGGTTCAAGTAATGAATAATTTCTTTCAGTGAAGGTTTGTATCATCATATCAAAATTCTTCTTTGTATTAAATGCAATATTATACAAAGCCATAGAAACCTGGAATCTTAACTCTCTTGTTTTAGGCGAGATATTATCGATATTATTAATAAATATAAAATCTGCGTCTATATTATTTAATCCTTCTAACAATGCACCATGACCAGATGGATGCGTATAGATGTCTCCATTTTTTTCTCTTATTAAATTATTATCCATATCAAGGCATATACTATTTGTAGATTTTAACTGAGGAATTAAATCATAATTTATTTCTAAGTTTTGATTTTGAAAAAAAATTGACTCCTTAATCTTAGAATCAAACTTATTATTTAATCCATCTTGAACAGAAAAGTAAATTTTATCGTTTGTTATATCATCCAAAGAATTAAGCAAGAATTGTTCAAAGGGAGAAATGGAAGACTTGCCTATTTTATGAAAATTAATCAATGCCTTTGGTTCAGATGATAAATTCATAAAATTTGCATCCAAGAGAATTTTTTCTAATTTATCGACATCTTTATTTTTAATAATTTCTTCTAAGTCAATATCATTACTTAAACAGCATTCTTCAATTTCAGAGAAAAAAGGAAGCAAATGAAGTTGAGAGAAAAACTCTTTAGAAAATTTATCAAAATTAAACATTCTTGTTCCAGATCCTGAGGATGGAATGAACCTAGAAATAAATACTCCGGGCATGGGTGGGCTTGATTCAGAATTAATCCTTTTAATCTCGCTTGGTGACAATATTCCATCATTTTGGGTACAAGGTCTTATTAAAGTCAAAGTTTTAGGGCTTGAGTTGCCCGTAAGAAAATCAATTTGATTATCAACTGAATCCTTTGTAATCCCTTGTGAGGATAAAAAAACTAAATCTTTTTCATTCAACATCACAAAAAAACTTTTCGGGGTCGACGGGATTCGAACCCGCGACCTCTGGCGTGACAGGCCAGCGTTCTAACCAGCTGAACTACGACCCCAAAAAAATGGGCGCTACAGGATTTGAACCTGTGACATCTTCCTTGTAAGGGAAGCGCTCTCCCGCTGAGCTAAGCGCCCCGAATAGATTTTTATACTATATGCAGACAAGTAAATGTCAAGATAGGTTCAAAGGCTTCTCTGTTTCTGAAACCTCAACACCCAAAGGCATATCTGATAATACTGTATCTTTTAAAACTGCTTCTTCAGAGATAATGGCATGAGGTATAACATCATCCATATGACTTACAGAAACAATATTTACATCCTTGAGAACCTCTTTAGGAATATCAGTTAAATCCTTTTCATTCTCTTTAGGAATTAATACAGTCTTTACTCCGCCTCTATGTGCTGCTAGAATTTTCTCCTTTAAACCACCTATAGGTAAAACCCTTCCTCTTAGGGTTATTTCACCAGTCATAGCTAGATCTCTTCTAACTTGCTTTTGAATTAAACCTGAAAGAATTGCTGTTGCCATGGCAATACCTGCCGATGGTCCATCCTTAGGTTGAGCCCCTTCAGGAACGTGAACATGTATATCAATTTTTTGATAGAAATTCCTATCAAGTCCTAGTCTATGACCTCTAGAGCGAACATAACTCATTGCTGCTCTAGTTGACTCTTGCATAACTTCTCCTAGCTTTCCTGTAACAGTAAAATTACCCTTACCAGGCACAATTGTGACCTCAATATTTAATAGCTCACCACCAACCTCTGTCCAAGCCAGACCAGTTGACATTCCTATTTGATCGCTGTCCTCTATTTCTCCATGTTTAAACTTTGGAGACCCTAAAAGCTTTTGAACTACTTTTGGGGTTATGTTTAATGAATAATCCTTACCATTTGTAACAACTTCCTTAGCTGTCTTTCTGCAAAGGGTTCCAAACTCTCTCTCAAGAGTTCTTACACCCGCCTCTCGAGTGTATCTCTGAATTGTGAAATTAACAGCCTTATCTGAAAATTTCACGTTGGAATCTTTGAGACCATTATTCTCAAGTTGCTTGGGAATTAAATACTTTTTAGCAATTTTATTCTTTTCTAATTCTGTATAACCTGAGAGCTTTATGATTTCCATTCTATCTTGAAGAGCCCATGGAATCGTATGAAGAACATTAGCAGTAGTTATAAATAAAACCTGTGATAAATCATAGTCAACTTCTAAGTAATGATCATTAAAAGTTGAATTTTGCTCAGGATCTAAAGCCTCAAGAAGAGCTGATGCAGGATCACCTCTAAAATCAGTTCCTACCTTATCTATTTCATCAAGAAGGAAAACAGGGTTTTTTGACCCAGCTTTTTTCATCCCTTGAATAATTTTACCTGGCAAAGCTCCAATATAAGTTCTTCTGTGCCCTCTTATCTCAGCTTCATCTCTTACGCCACCTAAGGAGATTCTTACAAACTTTCTACCCATTGACCTGGCTACGGATTTAGCTAAAGAAGTTTTACCTACTCCTGGCGGTCCAACTAAGCACAAAATTGGTCCTTTTAATTTTTCAGTTAATGTTCTTACGGCTAAGAACTCAGTAATTCTTTCCTTCGGTTTTTCAAGACCAAAATGATCTTCATCCAAGATTTCTTGTGCTTTTTCTAATGAAACTTCGTCTTCTGTTAAATCCGAGTTCCAAGGCAAGCTAACAAGCCAATCAATATAATTTCTAACTACAGTTGCTTCGGCAGACATAGAAGACATACCCTTTAACTTTCTAATTTCTTTTTCAATTCTTTTCTTTATTTCCTCAGGAATGTCTTTAGTTTTTAAAGCCTCTTCAAATTCAATTATTTCGCTTTTCAAATCATCTTTATCTCCAAGCTCGCTTTGAATTGCCTTCATTTGTTCTGTTAAATAATATTCCTTTTGAGCCTTTTCCATTTGCTTCTTGACTCTATTTCTAATTTTCTTTTCAACTTGCAGAATTTCTAATTCTGATTGAATCTTTTCAAAAAGCATTTCAAGTCTTTTCGAACAATCTAAACACTCTAGAACTTCCTGTTTATCAGAAAGTTTAAACGTTAAATGAGATGCTATAGTATCAGATAACTTGCTTGCATCTTCGATAGCAGAAATTGTAACTAAAGTTTCAGTTGGAACCTTCTTGTTTAATTTTGTATAATCCTCAAAAGCTTCAATCAAACTTCTCATAATAGCATTTGTCTCAACATCTGATTGATTATCTTCAACTAAATCCTCAACTTCTACATTGAAGAATTTATTTTCATCATCGAACCCTAATAGTTTTGCTCTGCTGACGCCCTCAACTAATATTTTTACTGTTCCATCAGGAAGTCTTAACATTTGAACAATTGTTCCAATTGTTCCGATGTTATATATATCTTCAGGTCCTGGGTCATTTGTTTTTGCATCAATCTGTGCCGAAAGTAAAATTTTCTTATCTGTCTTCATTGCTTCTTCTAAAGCTCTAATAGACTTTTCTCTTCCAACAAACAATGGGGCTACCATGTGGGGGAAAATTACTACATCTCTTAAGGGCAGTAATGGAAGTTTATATTTTGTACTCATGAAATCCTCCGGAAGGCATTATTTAGATAAGTTAACCATTAAATATCCTTTTGCAACAAAAAAACAAGAAAAAACTAAAAAAATGAGAGAAAAACTAAAAAAATAGACAAAAATAGCTTAATTTAGTGCAGTTTTAGAAGATTTATTTTCAAAACTTAATATTGGTGACTTATTATTCATAATAACTTCTTCTGTTATTACGCATTTCTTTAAGCCATCTAATGTAGGTATATCGTAAATTAAGTCCAAAATTGAATTTTCAATAATTGATCTTAAACCTCTAGCCCCAGTATCTCTTTTAATAGCCTCTTTCGCTATACAAACTAAAGAATCCTTTGTAAATTCTAACTCAACATTATCATTAATCTGAACTAATCTCTGGTATTGTTTCACTAAAGCATTTTTAGGTTCTGTTAAAATTCTTATAAGTGCTTCTTCTGTTAAGGTATTGAGATAGGTAATAACTGGAACCCTACCGATAAACTCAGGAATAAAACCAAAACTTACTAAATCTTCTGACTGAATTGATTTTAAGAAATCATTGCTATCTAGCCTTTTTACATTTTGTTGTTCGTCTTTCTCAAATCCGATTGAATTTTTTCCAATTCTTTTTGCAATAATTTTATCAAGACCACTAAACGAACCACCTAAAATAAATAGTATGTTGTTTGTATCAATTGGAATAAATTCTTGCTGTGGGTGTTTCCTTCCTCCTTTAGGTGGAACATTAACAACAGATCCCTCAATGATTTTTAGTAAAGCTTGCTGGACACCTTCTCCAGAGACATCTCTAGTTATTGAAGGACTGTCTCCACTTTTCCTTGCAATTTTATCTATTTCATCAATATAAATTATTCCCTTTTCAGCTTTCTTTACATCAAAATCTGACGCTTGCAATAAACTAACTAACATATTCTCAACATCCTCTCCCACATAGCCGGCTTCTGTATAGCAAGTAGCGTCTACAATTGTAAAAGGAACATTTAAAAATTTAGCAAGAGTTTGCGCTAATAAAGTTTTACCAGAACCAGTAGGACCTATTAAAAGAACATTGCTTTTTTGTATCTCTACATCGTCAGAATTATTTTTCTTACTTTTTGGTTGTTGATTGGCACTTATTCTTTTGTAATGATTATATACTGCAACAGATAAATATTTTTTTGCTTGGCTCTGATCAATGACATAAGAATCTAGTTGTCCATTTATTTCATGGGGTGGTGGAATATATTCTAAATCCTCTGGATTAACCTGCTCGCTTTTTTCGTCTTCAATAATTTCGGTGCATAGATCAACACATTCATTGCAAATATAAGTTTGGGGACCCGCTATAAGTTTTTTAACTTCTTTTTGACCCTTACCGCAAAAAGAACAACTTAAATCATCTTTTGAAGTACTCATCTATTTAACATCCTTTTGTGTAATTATATTATCTATAATTCCATAATCCAATGCTTCTTTTGAAGTTTGATAAAAATTTCTTTGTATATCATTTTTTATTATATCCAATTTTTTATTTACATGTTTAGATAATATTTCAGCCACAATCTCTTGTTTTCTTCTTGTTTCTTCCATTTCCTTTTCTAAATCATAGTATTGACCACCAAGCTCGGTACCAACTGAATGTAGCATTATCGTAGAGTTTGGAAGAGAATTTCTTTTATTCTTTGCACCAGCAGAAAGAAGTACTGCACCCATACTTGCGGCAAGCCCGAAGCATAAAGTACTTACATCTGGTGCGACATATTGAATTGCATCATAAATCCCTAAACCAGCTGTAACGCTTCCTCCTGGAGAGTTAATATAAATATTTATATCTTTCTTGCTGTCAACTGACTCGAGAAATAGGAGTTGAGCAACAACTAAATTAGCAAGATTATCATCAATTGGTCCTCCAATAAATACAATCCTTTCATTTAACAGTCTAGAGTAAATATCAAAAGCTCTTTCTCCAGAGGAACTTTGTTCAACAACCATTGGTATAAACATAATTTGATTGTAATTGATGAGCGATTTTAGTCAATTAAGAAGAACACTTAAGTTACTTTGTGACTTTTGGTTTTACCTCTTTGATTTTAGCTTCAGAAACCAAGAATCGAATAACTTTTTCATCAGTTAGTTTAACACGAACATCATCCATTAAATTGTTATCTTTATAATATTTTTTAACTTTACTCACAGTTGTATTTTGAGATTTTGCAATAGAAGCTATAACTTGCTCTAATTCCTGATCGTCAACTGTAATATTTTCATTCTTAGAGATTTCTGCAAAAATCAGTGCTAATTTAACATTTCTTATTGCAGATTCTTTAATAAGATCTCTAGTTTTTTCATCCACTTCCTTAATCTTTACTCCTTTCTCATTCATACGAGCTAAATATTCATTTTCTAATCTTTTTTCCTCATCATTTAAAAAAGACAGAGGAAATTCAAAATTATTATCATCAATTAATTTATCGCCAATATTTTTTCTAAGTGAAGCTTCAGACTTTTCATTAGAGGACCTTTCTAAGTCAGAGGCAACCCTTTCTTCTAGTTTTTCCTTAGATTCAATTCCTAGCTTTTGAATAAAATCATCGTCTAAAGTAGGGACAACTTTCTTATAAATTTTATCTACAAAAACTTTACAAGTAACTTTTTTTCCTGCAGCTTCATCTATGGGAAAATCTTTAGGATAAGTAACATCAAAAACTTTTTCTTCTCCTACTTTCATTGTCTTAATCTCTTTTTCAATATCTGGAATAAGTGAATCATTACCCAATTCAATTAAAGCATTATCTCTAACTAGATCCTTAATAACGCTGCCATCAACTTCACCAGAAAAATTAATGGATAAAATATCATTTTTCTGAATCTTCTTTCTTTTTGTGACTTCCTCATTTGAAGCAAAGTTTATTAAAAGATTCTCTATCGCTTTATCTATATCTTTTTGATCTATTGAAAAGACTTCCTTATCAACTTCCATAGCATTATAGTTTGATAATTTAATTTCAGGTATAAATTCGAAATTAAAAGAAAAAATAAAATTATTAGATTTATTAAAATCTTTGAATTCAAGATTTGAAGTTCTTACAATGTTAATCTTTTTCTCAAGAGCTAATGTTCTAAGATTAATATTAATTATTCTAGTTTTAACTTCTTCTTCGATCTGATCTGTATATATTGATTCAACCACATCTAAGGGAACTTTCCCTTTTCTAAAACCCTTCAAGTCGGCATCCTTTTGAAATAGCTTTACAACACTTAAATAAGTCTTGCTGACCTCATCCTTTTCAATATCAAAGAAAGCCTTTTTTTCTGTCGAACTTATTTCATCAATTTTAAAACTCATATTAACTCCATTATGGGAGCGGGGGGACTCGAACCCCCACACCCGAAGGCGCTAGATCCTAAATCTAGTGCGTCTACCAATTCCGCCACGCTCCCATCAAAAAAATGTTTTTTTTTGAAAGGATAAATATACTGATTACATTATCTAAAATCAATCATACATATTATGATGGCTCATAAACAACAATGGCTTTTTTTGAGTTATAGAGATACTTCTCAATAACTTTATTTACATCATCTGATGATATATTTTTAATTTTGGAAGAAAATCTGAATGGCTCATCTGATCCAAGACCAAAGAAGGATCCTTGTGCAATTCTTGCATTAATACTTGAATTCCTCTGTAAAGAAATATCATTCCTTCCAATTAAGTAATTCTTTGATCTTTCTATCTCAGTATTTGTAACTCCATTTCGAACTAGATTATCAATCTCTTTGTTGATAGCATCTATACTTTCATCTTTTTTCTCAGGTGAACATCCAATGTAAACACCAAAATGGCCTATCGATGGAGAAGCACTGTAAAAAGATGACACTGTATACGCCAAACTTTTCTTATCTCTTAATTCCAAGAATAGCCTGCCCCCCATCCCAGAAAGACATGAATTCATTACTTGAAATGCGTACTGATCATCAGATTCCATTGCTGGCGCATATGTTCCTATCATAATATGAGACTGTTGCTTGTCGCCTAATTTAATTTGAAAAAATTTATCCTCATCAATTGGGACAAATCGAAGATCTTGATTGATGTCGTTTGATTCAGAAAAATTAATTCCATAATTTAAACTTTTAACTAAATCCTCTAAATCAAAATTCCCTACAGCGGAAATCAGTAAATTATTACTTCCTAGGAATTTATTATACGTATTTGCAATATCTATTCTAGATATTTTATTTAGACTTTCTTCTGTTCCATATTGATTCATTGAATATGGGTGGCCAGGAAATAAAATTTCATAAAATTTATCTGCCGCCAAAGCTGCATAATTTTGTTTTTTTCTATTCAAATAGGACAATGTATCTCTTTTGACAATATCCAATTCATTTTCTAAAAATAGTGGATTGCAAATAACATCTGAAAAAATTTGAACTAACTCGGTTAAGTTTGCACTTGGACCCAACAATTTTAATCCAATAGTATTTCTTCCTGAATAGCCCTCGATATCAGAGGCCAAAAGCTCTGTTTTCATTGCTAGCTCATTCTTTGAATAGACCTTAGAGCCTCTCTCGAACAGTTCAGATAAAAGGCTAAATTGCCCATTATTTTCTTTATCTTCATATCTAACTCCACCACTCGATACTGTTCTTAAAGAAAATAGTGGCGTCTTCTTGTTTTGTAAGACCAAGAGGTCTATTCCAGAGTCTAACTTTAATAAAGTTGGCGTCTCATGAACTATTTTTGAAAAGGAATAATCTTTAGAAATATATAATTTATAAATATCCTCTTTTGGTTTCAAAGTATTTTCAAAATTTTTTTTAATTATTTTAGCAATATAAGATTCTTCTATGGTCTTTGATTCTTTTGGGAATATCAAATTCAAGCTTAAATTATCAAGATTTAAGTATTTCTTTGATACAGTTAATATTTCGCTAGGAGAAATGTCTTTTATTCTATTTAAATATTGTTCCTTAGAATTAAGATTTCCAGTTAACGACTGCAAATAACCTATAGACTGTGCTTGTCCTTGAACGGTTTCATTTTCATGCAAATCATCAGAAATAATTGAATTCTTTGCTCTTTCAATATGACTGAGATCAAAATTAAGTGATGAAACTTCCATGATTTTTAAAATTATTTCTTTGATAGCATCATCAAGATTCTCCTGTAAAAGGGTTCCGGTTATCATTGACAAACCAGAATGGCGCATAGAATAATTAACAGAATAAATTGATGTCACTAATGATAAGTTTTCCTTTAATTCCTTATTCAACAAAGAACTTGATCCACTTCCTAAGATATGGCTGATTAAATCCAAAACTGGCGAATCTTCGTTATCAGCTTCCTTAGATTTAAATGAAAAAGCAAAATAAACCTCATTTACTTCTCGGAAATCCATATTTATATTTAATTTTGAAATTTCTTTTTTCTCAATAAAATCAGGTTTATAAACTTTTTGTCTTCGAATTTTATTAAAAACTTTATTGATTTTTTCTTTAACTTCGCTCTTTTCAACTCCTGTAACGACTACTAAATGCATATTCTCAGCTTGATACCACTTATCATAAAAATTAATTACATCCGATCTTTTAAAACTTTTTACACTTTCAGGTGTACCAATAATAGGCAATCCATAATTAGAAGATGAAAAAGTATTTTTAAACATCATTTCACTCAAACAATTAGATGGAGAATCTTTTCCTCTTTTTATTTCCTCTAAAATTACCTCTAATTCCTTTGAAAGTTCTTCTTTATTAAAAGTTGCCTTACACATACATTCTGAAAGAATATCCAAACCTATATCAATAAACTGATTAGAAATGGTCGTGTAATAAACGGTTTCATCAAATGAGGTAAAAGCATTGACTTCACCACCATGAGCTTCAAGTTTTTTTGAAATTTCTCCAACTTTTAAATTATCAGTCCCCTTAAAGATCATATGCTCATGAACATGTGCAAGACCTCTTTCTTCATCATTCTCATAGGCAGAGCCTGTATTTACCCATACGAATATAGAGCTAACTGGAGAAAAAGGGTCTTCTTTTAAGAAGACCTTCAGCCCATTATCTAAATAAAATTTTTCTACGTCATTCATATCAAATCACAATGTTACTTTCTGGGAAGCTTTATACTTTACATGAAAATGCTTACCTATTGAAAAAAATAAATAAGAGTAAAAAAGAATAAAAGAACCTATCTCTATATGAGTTAATATAGCAATCAGAATTATTGATGAAATAATCAAGGCATTAAACTTCTTCATCTTATTCAAGAAGGTTTTCTTGGCAAAGAATATATTACTTACCATTAATAGTCCGATTATAGGAATAAATACAAGAAAAAAAGAACTTATTAATGAATGTGTAAATAGACTGAATTTATAATCTATAAGAACTAATGATATCAAGAGACCTGCTGCCATTGGACTAGGTAGACCTATAAAAGTTCTATCTTTTTCTTCCCCTGATAAAGTATTAAATCTAGATAATCTTAAAGCAACGCAAACTGAATAAAATATTACACACATTATTCCTAGGTTATTAAAAGACGATAAATAAACTATATAAATTAACAGAGAAGGGGCAACTCCAAAGCAAACTAAATCAGATAAAGAATCATATTGTGCACCAAATTCAGAATCCTTATTTAAAAGCCTTGCAATTTTTCCATCAATAAAATCGATAAAAGCCGCAAGATATAAGAAAATACATGACCACCATATAGATTTTTCAGTTAGGAAAAAAGTTTCTATTCCCAGGAATTCACCGTCTACCAAAGGAAAAAGCTTGATTATATTAAAAATTGATAAGAGCCCTAATACCATTGCCAAGGTAGTTAAAAGATTGGGTATTAATGAAATAATTCTTCTATTTTTCATTCTTCTGATAATTTCAAATCAACTTTATTATAAAGTATGGTTTCGCCGGCTACTACTTCATCTCCTGCTTTAAATTTTGTTGCATAATCATAGGGTACATAAATATCAATTCTTGAACCAAATTTAATTATTCCAATTCTTTCGCCTAAATTAAGTGAATCACCTTTTGAAACGAATGGAACAATCCTTCTTGCAATAAAACCAGCAAATAATATTAAAATAACATCGTCTTCATCCTTTGTTTTTAAATGAATATTAAGTCTTTCGTTCTCTATGCATTCATCAGAGTTGGCAAATTTAAATTTGCCTGGGTAATATCTGGTTTCTAAAATTTCTGATGAAATTGGAGATCGTGCGATATGGCAATCAAAAATCGAAAGAAAAATGCATATTCTTTTCATCTTGCATTTTAGAAATTCTGTTTCTTCAACTGTATCAACGGAAATAATCTTTCCATCTGCAGGAGAAATAATTCCTTCTGTATTTGGAATAATTCGATCTGGATCTCTGAAGAAATGTACAATTAATAAAAAAGTTACTAGAAATAATATTGATAAGATAGATAACCCAAAGAAAGCGGTCCCAAGCCAACATATCAAAAAAGAAAGAAATATCGGTTTATAACCTTGGCTAGAAACAGTCCATTTGTAATCAATCTTCATCAGTTCTTTTCTTTATCTACTAATTTCTTTTTAAAAAGAGCTGTCATCATAGATCTCAAAGTTAGGCCTATATCTTCTATTGGATGAGACTCTCCATCCTTGAGTAAGCGATTATAATTTGGTCTTCCCGATTCATTTTCTTTTATCCATTCGTCAGCAAATTCCCCGCTTTGAATCTCATCAAGTATTTTTTTCATTCTTTCTTTAACAGAAGAATCTATCAATCTAGGCCCTCTAGTTATGTCACCATATTTAGCTGTGTCACTTATTGAATATCTCATATTAGAAATACCGCCCTGATAAATTAGATCAACAATTAATTTTACTTCGTGTAAACATTCAAAATATGCCATTTCAGGTGGATATCCTGCTTCGGTCAAAGTCTCAAATCCAGCTAAAATTAAACTTGAAACGCCTCCGCATAGAACTGATTGCTCACCAAATAAATCAGTCTCAGTTTCATCTTTAAAAGTAGTCTCTATAATTCCAACTCTAGATGATCCTATTCCCTCGGCATAAGCTAAAGCAATATCTTTTGTATCAGATGAAGGATCTTGATGAATTGCTATCAAACCAGGAACACCTGCCCCTTCCTCATAAGTTCCACGAACTGTATGACCAGGTGCTTTAGGAGCTACCATGAATACATTAACGCCATCTTCTGGAACGATTTGCTTGTAATGTATATTAAATCCATGGCCGAATGCTAAATATTTTCCAGGTGTAATATTGTCTTTTATTGAATCTTCATAAATCTTTTTTTGACTAGTATCAGGAGCCAAAATCATAATAATATCAGACTTCTTAACTAATTCGTCAACTTCAACAACATCTAAGCCTGTAGCAACAGCTTTTTTCCAGCTTTCCCCTTCTTTTCTTAATCCGACAGAAACCTCAATTCCTGAATCTCTTAAATTCAATGCATGTGCATGACCTTGACTACCAAATCCTATTATGCCAACACGCTTATTTTTTATTAAGTTTAAGTCACAATCCTTATCGTAATATACTTTCATAATTATTCTCCGTTATTTCTTTTTCTCTCTTGCTATTGAAACAAGTCCAGTTCTAGTAACTTCTTTAAGGCCTAGTGGTCTTAAAATTTCAACAAATGCTTCCAATTTATCTTTTGTACCAGTAAGTTCTAAGGCATAAGACTTAGGTCCTACATCAATTACATTTGATCTAAAGATGTCTGCAACTCTCAATACTTCAGATCGGCTAGTTTTAGTAGGTATAACTCTGGCTATTAGAAGTTCTCTTTGAATGCTTTCTGATTCAGACAAATCTACAACTTTTATAACATTTATCATATTTTCAAATCTTTTAATGATTTGATCAATAATCCAGTCCTCTCCAGAGGTAACTAGAGTTAATCTTGAATATGATGGATTCTCAGTTTCAGCAACACATAGACTTTCTATATTAAAACCTCTTGCTGTAAACAAACCTGAGACACGAGCTAAAACCCCTGGCTCATTATCTACTAAAATTGATATAATATGACGCAATAAATATCTCCTTTAAAGGGATTTATAATAAACTAATTTTAAACTATTTCTATATATTTGGTAATTACATTATAACTTCTATCAGAATTAACCCTTTTAAATTTAGGGTTTTTTTAAGATTTGACTCTATTTTTGAATCAAAACTAAACTGATATGCTTTTGCCCCAAAAGACTCAGCTAATAGTTTAAAGTCAGGACCCTTATATTTTAGATTTTTATTTGAAGATTTTTCATTTATAACTATTACTGTTAAGTCCAGTTTCTGCTCAAGAGCAACAATCATTTCTTGCATATTAAATTGAAAATTATTTCCACTAGAAATACTTACAACCTTATTTTTTGGTCTAGAGAACTTTGCTCCTATAGCTGCAGGAAATCCGTAACCAGGCGTACCATTAGCACCAGAAAGAACGCTATTTTTATAATCATTAAATTTATAAAATTGTTGAAGATTTACATCATCATAACTAAAGTCAGAGCATAAAATGACATCATCGCCTAAGATATCTGACAATTTTCTAAAAATAAAAGCCTTCTTATTTTTAGAAATTTCCTTATTTTCTTTCTTTACATTTTCATTTTTAAGGCCCTTTAAAAAGGAATGGGTCCATTCAGTATTATATGGCCCTATATTCTTTAGCATAAAATCAATAAAATTTATTGAAGATATATTAATACTTAAATTATTTTTATCTGTTGAATCAAGTACTGTCTTATCGATATCAACAATTGTCATATTCTTCTTTAAAAGATCTTTTTTTCGTAAAATCTTTCTTATATCGCAACCGACGCTAATAAGATGATCTGTTTCTTCAAGTAATTTACTTGAACTATATGAACCATGTGGTCCTACCATACCAAAGGAATCCTTACTATCAACCAATCCAAGGGACAACAAAGAAGTCAGTGATGGAATATTATATTTTTTTAAAAACAAAGAGATGTTCTTTTTATTTTCCTTATAACATGAACCTCGTCCAAATACCAAAAGTGGCTTTTTCGACTGCAGTAATTTATTTTTAAAATCACTAAGAGATTTTTTTGGTGTTTTTGGATTTTCATTATAATTAGGAAGACTAACTTTTTTTGGCATAACATATTCGCTTTCACTGATTAAAACATCTTTAGGCATATCAACTAACACGGGACCTTTTCTTCCTGTATTTGCGATATGCAATGCTTCTGAAATTGCTTTTGGTAAATCCTTAGTTTTTCTAACTAACGTATTATGTTTCGTGGTTGATCTTGTTATACCTATATGATCAGCTTCTTGAAATGCATCACTTCCTAAGAAGGGAGTTGGTACCTGACCGGTGAGAATTAGCATAGGAACCGAATCCATGTAAGCAGTAGAGATTCCTGTAACAGTATTTGTTGCAGCAGGTCCAGAGGTACACAAAATTATTCCTGGTAAACCGCTAGCTCTTGAAAAACCATCTGCCATGTGTGTAGCAGCTTGCTCATGTCTTGTTAAAATATGATTAATTTTTTTTGCGTACGACGGCATTACATCATAAATCTTTAAAACATAACCACCAGGTAAGCCAAAGATAGTTCTAATACCCAGATCATATAAAGATTCAAAAAAAATCTCTGCACCTAAAAGTTTTTTCATTCCGATTATTATATATTAATTTATAATTTTAACTAACAAAAGAAAAACTATTAAAAGGCATTAAGGGTGATCTTGTAAATATATGATTTTCAGGTTCTTTTAAATCTACTTTTGCTAGTGAGCTAGAATCAATGTTGTAATCAGAATCGTAATTCAATCCCGCTCTCCTATCAGAATATAGTGATTGAAGTTTTTTAGCACCAGTCCCAATAATCACTGAATCTTCAAAATCTACTGATTCAAGCTCCTCGAATGTAATTTTAGAATTTTCTTCATACAATTTAATATTATTATCAATTTTTTTGAATTTTCCGTAAGCAAACATATTATTTTTTAAGTCAAAAAGTGTCATTAAACTATCAAAATTTCCCTTATAAGAAAATCCATAAAGCAAAAAAGAGGAAATTCCATACACAGGAATCTTCTTAATAGACCCAATAGTATTTGCTGTAGCAATACCAACTCTCAATGAAGAGAGATTTCCTGGTCCTATATTAACTCTAACCTCTGATATATGATCAAACGTAGATAATGCTTTATCAAGAAGCTTGCGAATAAGTGGGGCTAAAAGCTCACAATGATTAGGTGTTTCAGAATTTATATTAAGAATCTCAAGTATTTCTAATTCTTGTGACAGTGAAACACTGGTCAAATTTGATGAGGTTTCAATATTTAAAGACAACATAAAACAAATTATTTAGAGCTAATTTTTTCTCTAACTTCTTTTTCAAGTTTAAGACCTAAGTCAGAATTAGCTTGCAAAAACTTTTGTGCATTATCTTTACCCTGTCCTATTCTTTCGCCAGAGTAGGAAAACCAAGCACCAGCTTTGTCGACAAGACCAAACTCAACTCCTAAATCTATTAATTCTCCAAATTTAGATATCCCTCTTCCAAAAATTATATCCATTTCAGCCTCGCGAAAAGGTGGAGCCACTTTATTTTTAACAACTTTTACACGAACTCTATTTCCAATAACATTCTCAGATGTTTTCAAAGACGCAATACGCCTAACATCTAGCCTAACAGAACAATAAAATTTTAATGCGTTTCCTCCAGAAGTTGTTTCAGGACTCATATAAGAAGGTACCCCTATTTTCATTCTAAGTTGATTTATAAAAATTACTGTTGTTTTTGATTTTGAAACAGTAGCAGTTATTTTTCTAAGAGCCTGAGACATTAATCTGGCTTGTAACCCAACATGTGTATCACCCATTTCACCATCAAGTTCTGCCTTCGGTGTTAAAGCTGCTACAGAATCAATTACGACCATGTCTACAGCTGAACTACGTATTAACTGATCAACAATTTCAAGTGCTTGTTCTCCATAATCAGGCTGAGATATTAAAAGGTCTTCATTTTTAATCCCTAGGCCTTTAGCATATGTAGGATCAAATGCATGTTCTGCATCAACAAAAGCAGTTATACCCCCGCTTCGTTGAGTCTCGGCAACAGCATGAAGCGCAAGGGTGGTCTTACCGGAAGCTTCCGGTCCATAAACTTCTATAACCCTACCTCTTGGAAATCCACCTACCCCTAAAGCATGGTCTAAGGCAATAGAACCAGTTGATATTGATTGAACATTCTTAACTGTCGATTCATTATCTAGGCGCATTATCGAACCCTTACCGAACTGTTTTTCTATAGTTGATATAGTTGCATCTAAAGCTTTTTGTTTATTTTCGTCAGCTTCTTTAGTTGGTGGTTTTTTCTTATTTTCTGCCAAATAAATACTCCTCTATTTAAGCTATTAATTATAATTATACTAACATTATACTTAACTTAAACTATTCTTCCTATTAGTTTGATTTTAATAAGATCATCCTTCTAACCAGGTCTAAACTTGTAAGGCATGTTCTCAATTTGAACATATCTCTGGAACCAGGGAAAAAAAACTTTTTTACTAATGTTTTATCTTGATATGATATTCCAATGAAAACAGTTCCAACTGGCTTTTCCTTAGTTCCACCACCTGGACCGGCTATTCCTGATACAGCTACACTTAAATCCGCACTTGAAATATCCTTCGATTTAGTAACCATCTCTCTCACACAACTTTGACTAACTGCTCCATATTTTAATAAAGTTGAACTTCTAATATTTAATATTTTCTCTTTTGATTTATTACTATAAGTTGTAAATCCATACTGAAAACATTTAGAAGCTCCTGGAACATTCGTTATCATATTAGCCAACATTCCTCCAGTACAAGACTCAGCTGTAGTAATAGATATTTTTCTTTTATTTAAGATTTGAACTACCGTTTCTGCTAAAGAAACATCAGATTCTGAATAAACGTACATCCCTAACTCTTTTCTTACTTTTTTCTCTAAGATTAGATTTCTTTTCTTAGCCAGAGATAGTTTATTGTGAGATGAAATTAATCTTATATGAATTTCATAATTATAAGGTCGATATCCAATATAATTATTTACAGAACTGTATTTCCTTATCTTTTCAGCTACCTGAGATTCAGATAATCCATATACTCGAAGCATTTTGGAGAAAGTAATATTTGATTCTTTTGTCTTTTTATTCTTTAAATCTATGAGGAATGAATCCTTCAACATTGTTTTAAATTCTCTAGGAACTCCGGGATAGAAATAAAATTTTGACCTTTTATTTTTAATAATAAATCCTGGGGCGGTACCTATAGAATTTTTTATTATTTTAGAACCTTCAGGAAACAATGCTTGTTTTTTATTAAGCTTGCTATATTTCCTCTTTCTTGTTTTGAAAATTTTTTTTATTTTTATTTCTTCATTTTTGTTAAATACTAATTTTTTATTAAAAAAAGTAGATGCAGCCTCTCTAGTCAAATCATCATCTGTAGGACCGAGACCACCAGTAATTAATATATAATTTGATCTACTAGACGCAATTTCTAACGCAGAAACTATATCCTTTTCATTGTCGCCTACACATTGTTGATAATTAACCTTAAAGCCCTTATCAAATACTTCTTTTGCTAGCGAAAAAAAGTTAGAATCCTGAGTAACCCCCGATAACAATTCTTCACCAGTAGTTATAATTTCAATTGAATTCCTTTTCATATAATATCCATATGATACCTTGAATATACAAATGTAATACGTAAACTCTGTATAATGAAAAAAAACTTTTTTAGGAGAAGATATGAAAATTAATAATTGGTTAGAAGGTCATTGGGCATTAATACTTGGCGCGTCTAGCGGTTTCGGAGGTGAAGTCTCAGAAAAACTCTCTGAATATGGAGTAAATATAATCGGGGTCCATTTAGACAGAAAAGGAACTATGCCAAATGTAGAAAAAATTATTTCTAAAATTGAAGCAAATGGATCAAAAGCAAAATTTTTTAATATTAATGCAGCTGATGAAGAAAAAAGAAATGAAGTATTAAATGAGGCTAGCAGCTTTCTAACTAATAGTGAAAAAAAAATAAAGATACTATTACATTCTTTAGCATTTGGCTCACTTAAACCTTATCTTAGCGATGATCCGTCATCTAATGTCACACAGAAAAATATGGAAATGACAATGGATGTCATGGCTAATTCAATTGTTTACTGGACTCAAGGAATTGTAGAAAGATCCTTGTTTAGCAAGAACGGTAGAATTTATGGAATGACGAGTGCTGGTAGTAGAAAAATATGGCCCACTTATGGACCAGTATCCGCAGCAAAATCTGCACTTGAATCCCATATTAGACAAATAGCTGTAGAACTTGCGCCTCAAAGAATAACCGCCAACTCTCTATGTGCCGGAGTGACACTAACTCCTGCACTTGATAAAATTCCAGGAAATAATGACATCGTTGATCAAGCAACAAAAAACAATCCAAGCAATAGGCTTACGCTTACAAGTGATATTTCTGGAAGCATAATAGCGCTTTCACATCCTGGTGCTGATTGGATTACAGGAAATGTAATAATGGTAGATGGTGGAGAAGAATTAACTTAATGGATAAAGATTTATACATTTACAATTCACTAAACAATGAGAAAGAAAAATTTGAACCTATTAATCCAAATCAGGTTTCAATATATGTGTGTGGACCCACAGTTTATAGTAGTTCTCACATGGGTCACGCTAGATCTGCTATTGTTTTTGACTCAATAGTAAGATTTTTAAAATTTATTGGTTACAAAACTAGATATGTAAGGAATTTTACAGATATTGACGATAAAATCATTCAAAGAGCAAATGAAGAAGGAAAAACATCTGAAGAAATTTCAGAAAAGTATAAAGAAGAATATATTGAAGACATGAAAAATTTAGGCTGTGCCACTCCTGATTATCAGCCCTCTGTATCTGAGAATATCCCAGAAATATTAAATCTGATAAATGAAATTTTAGATAAAGGTTATGGGTACGAAAAGGGAGGGGATGTTTATTTTAGCGTTAAAAAATTTAGTAGGTACGGCGAACTTTCCAACCAAAGTATTGATGCAATCATTGAAAATACACGCTTAGAATTAAACCCAAATAAAGAGTATGATTTAGATTTTGCTTTATGGAAAAAAGCCAAAGAAAATGAGCCATATTGGGAAAGTCCATGGGGAAACGGTAGGCCTGGTTGGCACATAGAATGCTCTGCCATGAGTAGAAAATATTTAGGTGAAAGTTTTGATATCCATGGAGGTGGAAGAGATTTAATTTTTCCGCACCATGAAAATGAAATTGCACAATCTGAATGTATCTCAAACCAAAAATTTGCCAACTATTGGATACATAATGGCTTAATAAATATCAACAAAGAAAAAATGTCTAAATCAATTGGAAACATTATCAATATCAAAGAAGGGTTAAAAGCTTGGAATAAAAATATTATTAGAATATTATTTTTAACTCACCATTATCGAACACCTGTTGATTTATCAGATAAAAAGTTAGAAGAAATAAAGAAAAGCCTTCTAAATCTAAAGAAGAAACTTAAAACAAACAATGCTACATCTAGTAATTTTAAAGAACTTTGGGTTTCAGCAATGCTCGATGACTTTAATACTGCAAAAGCCTTTGGTTATTACTTTAAATATATTAATGATGGAAAGTTATCAGATAAATCAGAAATTGAACTGAAAGAATTTGAGGAAACCATGGGCGTCTATGGATGGAGAGATGAAATATTAGCATCAGATGAAATAGAAATAGTAAACAAAGACGAAATTGAAAAGATAATTCTCGAAAGAAATAAAGCTAGAGAAAATAAAGAATGGGAAAAAGCTGATTTACTGAGAGAAAAAGCAGAGAAGATGGGAATTAAATTGGTTGATAATCAAAATGGGACTACCTGGGAAAATTAATTAAACTCCAATAAGCTCTCTAGCTTTTGCTATAACAGGTGCCTGAGTCTCCCCTCTGCATCCAAACCAACATGTTGTACATTTAGTTTTAGTAAAATAATTTGGCTCATAATCCGTATAGTGACAAACTGCTGGCATTTCAGAACACCTTTTAATATGACCGTCCGGAGTAGCAGTTAAGAACGAAGACCCCGCATTACATGGTGGCCCATAGCCATTCTTGAAGAAAACTGGGATTTGACTTAAATAGTATTCGCTTGAAACAATTGTGTCTCCCCAGGCTTTCTTTAAAGAAATAAGTTCATTAATTACCTGACTCACTTTTTTTATTTCATCATTTATAAAATGTTCATCATTATTAGCTTTCATTACTGAATAAGAGCTGAAAGATATATTAGCTCCCCATTCCTTTGCCTTCTTTGCCATATCAACTATCTGATGAAGATTATCATCCATAATAATTGTATTAATAGAAATAGTTCGTTTTAGTTCGGTAGATATTCTTGGTATCAGATCTGAAACATGACTCCATAAACCATTAACGCCTCGATTTTCAGAATGCCTATCACCTAAAAAATCTAAAGAAATAGCTATTTGATCTATTCCCGCATCATATAAAGCCTTAGCTTTATTCATATCAAGCAAATCACCTTTTGTTATAATTCCAGTATATGTAAAATATGAAGCGGATTTAATTTGTTTGATAATCTCTACAATATCTTTCCTAAGCATTGGTTCTCCACCAGTTACCATAACAACTAATGGATTAATTTTTTTTATCAAATCAGTATAATCGTCTAGTCTTTCCTCATGCTGTGTTTGCCAATAATCACAAAAATCACACCGAGCATTGCATTTCTTTGTAACCTCTAGATTAACAAGCTTAGGTGAGTTAGTGATTTTTGTTTCAACTAGCTTTGATAAACCCAAAAAGGCAAAATTAAAAGATTCGATGTATGATTTATTTCTATCTAACATATTATTTTCTAGTAAACTAAAACATTTTTAATATCTACTAAAGGTGATTGTAATTTATTAATTTTTATAGTCAATTAAGGAAAATTCTTAACTTTTTGTTATTTTTTACATATTAATATTGGAATGACATTCCTCTTGGTTTATGATTTCCAATATGAAGCTTGCTACATCTAATCAAATTAAACGGATCGATAAACTATCTACGTCAAAATATCATATTCCTAGTCAAATTAGGATGGAAATTGCAGGAATTAAATCATATGAAATCGTTAAAAGAGAATATGCTCCAAGAAACACATTGATAGTAATTGGAACAGGTAATAATGGTGGGGACGGATTAGTGCTGGCCAGATACCTAAAGCTTAATGGATATAAATGCTCAATCTTAATAACAAAAACCTCAAAAATTCAATCTGATGACTTTAAAAGTAATCTTTTAATGATTAAAAAACTAAAAATTCAAACAATAAAAGACTTAAAAAAAGTAAGATTTAAGGATTATGATCTAATTATTGACGGAATTTTTGGCGTCGGGCTAAATAGACCTTTAAATAATAAAATCTTGGATTTAGTTAAAAGGTTAAATAAAGAATCTACCCCTATATGTTCTCTGGATTTACCTTCGGGTTTGAATCCTGATAACGGTAAAACATATTCAGGCTCAATAGTTGCTGACACAACAATAACATACGACTTTGCAAAACCTGGCTTGGTAACAGATCCTGGTGCAAAGTTTAGTAAAAAAGTTTTTATCGTTAGCCTACCCACACCAAATGACTTAACGAAACAATTAAATACCTACTTTATTAATTCGAATTTTTTTACTAACTTTTTTAGAGAAAGAAGTAAGTCATCAAACAAAGGTACATTTGGTCACGTATTGATAATTGGAGGATCAAAGAATATGTCAGGTGCAGTATTATTATCTGGACTAGCAGCTTATAAATCAGGAAGTGGGCTTGTAACTTTGTGTGTGCCAAGGAATATAAGTAGTAACTTAAAAAATAAAATTCCTGAGGCAATAATATTAGAAGTACCAAATTCTAGCGATTCTTCTACAATGGATGAGAATAAACTTTTTCCATTATTGAAAAAGAATATTAGAAAAGAGCCCTCATGTGTAGTAATAGGACCAGGTCTAGGTAATAGAAAAAATCTAATAAAAATTATCGAGGATTCTTTTAAGTTTTTTAACTGTCCTATTATTCTTGATGCAGATGGGCTTAACTTAATTTCTAATAATCCCAAAATATTAAAAAAATATAAGAATGATTTGATTATCACTCCTCATCCAGGTGAAATGTCCAAATTGTGCAATGAATCGATCAAATCAATTCAAAGCAATAGAATTGAATTTGCACAGAAAATATCAAAAGACTTAAAATGCATTTCTGTTCTTAAAGGATTTAGAACTATATTGTCAGATAAATCTGGAAAGACTTTCATTAATGGATCTGGAAACGAAGGTATGGCAACTGGTGGTATGGGTGATGCCCTAACTGGAATAATTGCTAGTTTTATAGGACAAGGATATTCAAGTATAGACTCAGCTATCTTAGGCGTTTTTCTTCATGGAAAGGCTGGCGACACTATAGGCTCAAAAATCTCGAAGCGTGGGATACTTGCATCTCAAATTATTAAAGAACTTCCTAATACTATATTATCATTGGAAAAAAACTCGCATTCCCCTAATCCGATATATAAAATTGAAAATGAATAATAAAATTACTAATGCTTCTATAAACGAGACTAAAATTCTGGCAGATGAAATTTCTCTTAATATTAAAGATGGTGATTTAATACTTTTAAGCGGAGAAATGGGTTCAGGAAAGACGCAATTTGTTAGATTTCTTTGTGAGAGCTTAAATACCATAACATCCGTATCTAGCCCTAGTTTCCTAATATTAAATCAATATGAAACTAAGAATAGATTCAATATATTCCATTTTGATTTCTATAGACTTGCTGACGCTAGAGATTTAGAAGAAATAGGTTTTTTTGAAATACTTGACTCTAACCAAGGACTAATGGTCATCGAATGGCCAAATAATTTTAGAAGTTTATTTTCTAAGAAAAAAATATAATAGATATTTATTTTAATTTTATAAAGGATAATATAAATCTAAGAGATATTATAATTAAAGGATAAAAAACAGTATGGATTTAATAGTTCAAAAATATGGTGGTACTAGCGTAGGAAGTACTGAAAAAATTAAATATATTGCGAAAAATATCTCTAAATTAACGAAAAAGAATAAATCTATAGTTGTTGTAGTTTCAGCTATGGCAGGCGAAACAGATAGGCTTGATAAGATTACCAAGAAAATTTCTAAAATACCAAATGAAAAAGAATATGATCAAGTCATTTCTTCCGGAGAGAAAATATCAGCTGGTTTATTAAGCATTGCCCTTTTAGAAATCAAAACAAAAGCTGTTTCTTTGGATCCATCAAAATTTGATCTTTTAACAGATGATTTACATTCAAAAGCTAAAATATTATCAGTAGGTACAAAAAAAATAAAAAATCTTTTAAAAGAAGGTTTTGTTGTTGTGGTGCCAGGATTTCAAGGTATTAATTCTAAAGGTGATGTTACAACACTAGGAAGAGGCGGTTCAGATTTAACTGCCGTTGCACTTGCCTCAGCTCTTAAAGCAAGCCACTGTGAATTACTTAAAGATGACGTAGATGGTATTTATACTACCGATCCGAGACTTTACAAAGATGCAAAAAAAATAAATTATATCTCTTATCCTGAGATGCTAGAGATGTCTAGTTTGGGTTCAAAAGTATTGCAGGCAAAGGCAGTAGAGTATGCTAACAATTTAAAAGTAAAATTGTATGTAAAATCTACAAGTAAAACGACGAATAAAGGGACATGGGTTATGGATGAAAAAAGTATACCAATTAAAGAAAGAAAAATTATTACTGGTGTCACACATGATTTAAAACAATCAAAAATTACTGTTTCTGGTATTGAGGATGTACCTGGAGTTGCATCAAAAATTTTTAAACCTATAGGTGCTGCAGGAATTGTTGTAGATATGATTGTGCAAAATATTAGTATAGATAATAAAACTGATTTAACATTTACAATTCCTAAGGATGATTTAAACAAGACTGTAAAGATTTTAAAGTCTAATAAATCAAAGATTAATTATAGAGAAATTATACAAGATAAAGAAATTGCTCTAATATCTATTGTAGGGGCAGGGATGAAAACTCATACTGGAATTGCTACTAGAATGTTTGATACTTTATCAAATGCGAAAATTAATATTAGTATGATAAGCACCTCTGAAATCAAAATCTCATGTGTAATAAATCAATCAAAATGTAAAAAAGCTATCCAATATTTACACAAGGAGTTCAAGTTAGATTAATTTATGTCAAAAAAAGTTTTAGCATATGATGTAACTTTAAGAGATGGGACTCAAGGGGAAGGTATATCTTTTTCTGTTAAAGATAAAATAAAAGTCAGCCACAAAATTGATGAATTAGGAGTTGAATACATTGAAGGTGGATGGCCAGGGTCAAATGAAAGAGATGAGGGATTCTTTAGAGAAGCAAAGAAACAAAGGTATGTAAATTCAAAAATAGTTGCATTTGGTAGCACTAGAAGAGCAAAAAGTACATGCGATGATGATTTGAATATACAGGCATTACTTCAAGCTGAAACACCAGCAGTAACAATTGTAGGAAAAACATGGGATTTTCATGTTTCAGAGGCATTGAAAATAACAAATGAAGAAAACCTTCAATTGATATCTGATTCTATAGAATATTTATCGAATAGAACCCAAGAAGTTTTTTTTGATGCTGAGCATTTTTTTGATGGTTTTAAAGCAAATAAAGAATTTACTTTAAACTGTATTGATCTTGCTGTTGAAAGTGGTGCAAATGGTATTATTTTATGCGATACAAATGGTGGAACAACTCCATGGGAAATATATGATATTGTTGAAGAAGTTAAACAAAAGCATAAGAAAATAGTTCTAGGAATTCATACTCATAATGATTCGGGACTTGGAGTAGCTAATGCATTAGCTGCAGTTAGGGCTGGAGCAAATCAAGTTCAGGGAACAATAAATGGTTATGGTGAAAGATGTGGAAATGCTAACTTATGTACGATTATTGCTAATCTTAACTTAAAGATGGGGATTAAATGCATAACAGACAAGAACCTAAAAAGACTATATGAGGTTTCAAATTACATTAGTGAATTAGCAAACCTAGGTCATGATAGTAAGTCACCATTTATTGGTAGAAGCGCCTTTGCTCACAAGGGCGGCATCCATGTTAATGCAATTGTTAAAAACAATCTTACTTATGAGCACATTAATCCTGAAGAAGTTGGAAACTCAAGAAGAATCTTAATTTCTGATTTAGCGGGAAAAAGCAATATCCTTTATAAGCTAAAAGAGTTAGGAATAATAAAGGGGGTTTCTGATGATAATATCTCTGAAATATTATCCGAACTTAAAAAACTTGAGAATGTTGGATATGAATTTGAAGGAGTAGATGCTTCTTTTGAATTACTTGTAAAAACAATTTCAGGGCAATATAAACCAAAAATAGAGTTGATTGAAACTGAAATCAATACGAGACAAATTGTACCCTCAAACGAATCATCTGCGAAAGTTGTATTAAAAATCGATGATGAAACTATCGAAAATACAGCCTCAGGCTCAGGACCTGTGAATGCATTAGATCTAGCGTTAAGAGGCGCTCTAACAGATAAATATTCTTTTCTAAATGAAGTTACACTTACTGACTATAGAGTAAGAGTTGTTGGAAGCAACAAAGGAACTGAGTCGCTTGTTAGAGTCATTATTGAATCAAGCGATAAAGACAGCAGTTGGTCAACTATTGGTGTATCATCTGATATTGTGGATGCTAGCTGGAGAGCTCTTATTGATAGTATTGAATTTAAGCTTATGAAGATTTCTTCTTAGTTTTCATGTATTCATTGAGTGATACTTTAAATTCACTTTGAACTTTCTTACTAGCTTTTTTTATTGGCCCAACAACCATATTATCGTATGTTTCAAAAGCTGAATCCTCAAGAATCTTATCTTTAGATGTTCGTGCTAATTTTAAACAAATCACTGTTATATAAAAGATTGACTTAAAAAGAGATTTTCTAGCTTCATTTACATTATATTTCTCTAAATGTTCATTAGATTTTAATAAAGCTGTGAAACCCTGACCAGCAAATAAAGTCATAATCTTTGATAATTCTTTAGAATTTTTTGTTTCTATTACACGAACAAGGGGAGCCTCTAATGCGGCTGATAATTGCTCTGGTCCTTCAGTTAAAACTTTTGCCAATTCTTTTAGCTTATCTTTATCTTGAGTTTCTAACATTTCTTGTATTGAGTTCTTAACATAATCAAGCGCATAAGTATCTCTAATTTCGTCTATCTCTAATCCTTTCTTTTTTAATTTCTTTATTTCAACAATTTTTTCAAGTGTATCTCTGGGATAAAGAATTTCTGGCGAAGATGAAGACGTAGAATCATCAACTTTAAATGTTGCCGGCGGTATTAAACCTAACTCGGAATACATACTGATAGTTTCTTTTGGATTTGGACCTAAATCTATCTTTTTTTTCTGAAGAGTTACTATCAAATTATGCAAAGTAATTTTTTTCATCAATATAATTATTCTGCTATCAAAAATAAAGTCAAAATCTTATACTATCTTTTGAGAGATAATACACACCCAACAATCTGATTCTAAGGTCTTACCCCAAAAAGGAAGGTATGATTTCAGGGAAAACTCTTTACTCCTATATTTGAACAAAATATCTATTTTATTACTTGATATAATCTTTGATATACAACTTTGACTTTTAGAAGTTGTTTTATTGAGTTTACTAAATCTTTGATCTAGGAAATAATCTTCAGGCTTATTAACCTCAATCATTATATTATACTTAGACAAAAATAAATCATCACAATTAGGAAGGATAAATTTTTTATTTAATTCACCTCTTATATCTAAAAAACAATATTTCCTTCTATTAGATGAATAATATTCAAACTGAATCATTTTAATTAGTCTTTTTTATAAAATTTATTATTCCATTTAAAACTAAGCTTGAATGGTATTTATAATCTTTGAACTGTTCAATGAATATATTTGAAATACCACCTGTAATTAAAACTTTAAACTTCAACTGAGATGTTTTTTTAATCTCCCTTACAATTCCTTTAATCATTTCCGATTGTCCGTTTAAAAAACCAGATGATAAACATTCAGAAGTAGATGCACCAATTAATTTTTTATCTAAAAGAATATTTTTCTTATTGATCATTGATGTATTCATTATTAATGAATAATGTGCTATTAAGGCTCCTGGTAAAATCAGGCCTCCCTTGTGAGATAAATTCTTTTCCAGTATATCGATAGTAGTCGCAGTACCCATATCAATAATGATCAAATTACTCTTTGGATATAAGTAGTTACCACCAAGGCAATTGAAAAATCTATCTAATCCTAAAGTATTAATTTTTTTATAACTAGATTTAAAATTTTTAAATACCCTTTTTTTTAGGAACTTTACCTTGATGCCTTTCAACAGACTTTTCAAAATACTTTCTATTAATGGTTCAATCTCGCGATTTACACTTACTATATATACATATGTAACTAAATTTCTCAGTCTAATATGATTAATTTTAGATTTAAAATTTGACTTAAATACCTTTAGATTTGAGTAATCCATAGAATGGACCTCTTCAATATAAGATCCATTGCTAATTGTAAATTTAAGACTTGAATTTCCACAATCAATTAAGAGATACACAATAGTATTATATCATTGACAAAGCTATTTATTTAGTATTCAATTACCTTTTAAATGGAGGATTCTTATGAATGATAAAATAGATAGAATTTGCTGGGATTGTCCAGACCAACCAGTTAATAAATGGGAAGTTAAGACTGCTGAGAAAAAAAGAGAAGGTTGTTTATTTACAATTTCATGCTCTAAGTGCAGTAAAGAATCTCAAGTTTTTGGTTGGATGATAGGCTGTGAATGCGATTCCTGTAAGAACCAAATGATTGGTGCGGCTAAGTAGATAATATTAAATATAAAATATATTTTGGAGTTTATTTATAATGGATAATAGATCTATTGATAAGTTTGATTTAAGACTTAGAAGAAGATTTGAAGAAAACAAAGATTTATCTGCTGATGAAATCAAATCTTATACAGAATCTCTTGAAGACCAATCAGATAATATTGAAGAAATTGTTATTGAAGACGAAAATGTAACAGAGGAGTAATTTGATTGAAATTTGAATATAAAGTTTTAAATGTTTCAGATTTTATTCAGTTAGATGATTCTTCACATGAACTAAGAATTGAAGAAGGTGCTCAACAGAATAAGGTTAAAGAACACTCGGATATTACACAGACCAAACTAAATGAGTTGGGTGAAGACGGATGGGAATTAATATCAATTACTAATCAAAGACTTTTCTTTAAGAAAGCCATGTAGCTATCAATCATCTTGTAAAATTTTTTCAATTTCTAAAGCTAAATCTTTATCTATCTTCTCAACATCTTTCCAACTATAAAAATTATTTTTAACATTCATTGCAATATTATTTAAATGAGCATCATAAACTTTTTGAGCACCCTCTTCTGCCTGTCTTGCGTCCTCTTTTTCTGCATCAGATAAATCTTTGCCAAATTTTACTGATAACTGCTCTTTTTCGTCTTTCAGCTTAATCCATATATCTCTAAGCTGAACAATAATATTAGTTTTTGCATCCATAAATATATATTACACTAATTATTAATTTTTAAATTTTACTTTATTTTTCTTATTGATATCGCTCTTAAGTTTAGATCTGAATCAGTTTTCGTTTTTTTAAATATATGCACCCAAATCGCCTTTAATTTTCTTGCCGGTGCATCATCCTTTAGAGAAAAAATAAAATTGTCCTTTTTCCTAAAATTTTTACCCCATTGAGTAATATTAAAATCAAAGTATTTTAAATTTGAATCAACTTCTTTATTGCTAATAATCTTGATGCTATATTCCCCTTTTTTTAAGTCACTATGTATAGCAATCGATAAAACAGGTCCTACGTAATCTTTATCAATTAACATTTCACCATTTTTCCATATAATTTCTGGATAGGTATTAATTTTATCATTTGAAAAGTAAAAGAATTCATTGTTCTGTAACCTTACAGGATCACATTCCATTTCTTCATACCTACCCTTTTTATTTATCCGATTACTAATTAATGAACTATTTGTAGAGCATGGACTTGGAAAAATTCTTAGAATATTATTAATATCATCTTTTGTAACTGTTTCTTTGGCAGTAATTTTATTTATTGGATTACCCTCAATAGGTGTAATTTTTAATGATTTATAATTTTGATTTACTAAACTAATATCAAAATAGGAGTATTCACCAAAATAAGAGTTTTCTTTACTTTCAACTAAGGGCTGCAAATTTAATTTCTTATCAAAATCATTTATCACGTTCACCCCATCATCAGCAAAACCCTTTTTATTAACTATTATGCCGGTATAACCATAATATTTTGCATATTTAACCATATCTTCTAAATTCGAAACCATCGAACTTATTTGAGTATTGATTACACACGCTGTTCCTTCTTTAAAAGCCATCCAACTAAATCTAGTTTTCTTATTAATCATTAAGTATGCCCATACGTCTCCATAAAAAGACCCATATGTATGACGAGTTTCAGGGAAGCATCTATAAGGAATTTTTAAAATCATATCGTTATCATCTATTTTAGTGTTTAATTCATCATAAAATTGCTTTTGGGGTAAATAAACCGACTCTAAGTTGCCATATGGTGACTTGTTACCAAATGGAGAAGACAAGCCTCTAAAATCTAAAAGGGATAAAGCTATTATAGAAACAAAAAAAACAACAAATAATCCTTTTGATACAAACGATAAGAAAAAATTTCTTCCAAAAATTGTCTCTTTAATTTTAGAGATATATTTAGCTCTAATTTTATCAAAAATAATTGCACCAACTATTAATGATATACATCCAATCCAAGGAGTAACTCTGTAATGTGAGCCAAGGACCATAAAGTCAGTAAATAAATAAAATGCCGTTATTATACCCCCACGATAGAAAAGAATTAAAATGAAGATTAATAGGATTCCTAGAAATTTTATCTTTTTGCCATAACTATCTTTTACGTTTTTAAATGAATAAAAGATTGCCGTACAAAACGAAAGAATCCCAATAATACCTAGATAAGAAGAAAGGAAATTTATCCTTATTTCCGTATTATCATTATATAGATCGCTTATAAATCTAAAGTAATTAATCAGATGGTCTGCTACAGGAACAAAGAATTCCACAATTGAAATCCCATAGACAGTTGAATGTGCAAAGTTTCTAGTCATATAATCATAGGTAAAATAACTATCAGATTTAAACATAATATGTGGATAAATATTAAAAATTAAAGTCAATATACCGATAACGAAAAAAAATAGAAAAACTTTGAGTCTTGAATTATTTTTTTCAAATGAGAATAGTTCTCTGAAAATTATAAAAACTAGTACTAAGAAAAAATAAAAGGAATTATAAGCGCTAAGAGACATGCCGAGAAAAATTACTACAACTGCAATTAATATTTCCTTTTTTAAGAGAATGCTCTTTATAGATTGACTTGAGTAATCCTTGTTCTGAAAATAAAAAACTAAACCTATCAACAAAGGAATGCCAACATTATTTATTTGAACCGATGTATGAATATGATGAACAGTTATAAATGGAATAAAAGCATATAAAGTTCCAAAACCAAGAGCAATTAAAACCGATGTTTTAAAATAAAATCTTAGCGACAAATACATCATTAGTGCGCAGACCGGAAAAAGTGAATAATAATAAGTCTCATAAATTTCGAGTATATTCGGTTTAAAAATACCAATTATGAAATAGTAAAGTCCAAGTACAGCTTGCCTCCAAGGCCAGAAGTCATGAGAAATACTTAAGGGTGCGCCCATGCCAGGATTTGCATATACTGAGCTAAAAATGCTCTCTTTAAATAATTTCATGTAAGTAAGTTCCCATGCAGCATCAGAATGAAGTGAATAATCTAAGAAATGATTGCCAACCATATAGCCAATTAAAAAATAGGCAATAAAGGGAGAAAAGAGTATTGCAACTAATTCTTTTAAATTCGAAAAATTCTTTTCACCTTTAAACATTAATTTTCTCCCTGAATTCTCCTAATTGTTATAGATTTCAAATTAATATCATTTAATAACTGAATGTCTTTTCTTACAACAATAACTATAGGTTTTAATCTGGTCCCCTTAACATTATTTACAAGTTCAAACTTCAATTTATTTTTTACAGAAAAACTATTTCCCCAATGAGTGGCATCAATAGATAAAGAATCAATATCTAAAATTTTACCATTATTATCTTTTGGAATAACTTCATAGATTCCAGCATCGATATGACTAGATAAATGAACCGAAAGAATAGGTCCGATATATTGGCTCTTAACTTTGATCATCCCGTTGTCAGTATTAATTGTTGGGAAGGGTAAAATTCTATCGTCAACAAAATGAAAAAAATCTTTATTGTACAAAGAACGGCCATCGCAATTATCTGAATTAAATTTACCAAACTCATCAAGTCCCTGAAGAGCTATAGTGCCTTCTTCGTCAACGCAGGGGCTTGGGAATATTTGTGATATTTCCTGAATTTCACTTCTACTAATAAAACTATCTTTTTTAATTAATATTTCATTAAGTGCATCGCTTTCAATAGGGGTAATTTTTATTTTTGGGAACTCGCTCTTTACTACAGTAATATCATAATATAAATAAGTTGAGTCAATTAATGGGGTTAAATTAAATTTTTCTTTAAGTTGGCTTGCAACACTATTTCCCTGATCAATAAAACCTCTCTTTTCTAGTATTAATCCTGTATAGCCATAATACGTTGAATATTTAATCATCTTCATTACATCGTCAGACAACGAACTTAGCTGACTATTGATACTGCATGCTGTTCCCTCAACTAATGACATAGCCGAGAATCGTGCTTCCTTATTGATTAACAAATATGACCAAAGATTTCTGTAATTTGTTCCATAAATATCTTTTGTTTCTTGAAAACATACATAAGGAATTTGTAGTATCATGTCTTCATCACTGATAACTTGATTTAATTTTGTATAAAAATTTTTTTCATCTTCATATCTTTGGTCTTTCTTTGGAATATCCTTTTTATTAAAATATGGTCTAGTTCCTCTAAAATCCAACAAAGAAAATGACACAATTGATATTAAAATTAAGAATGAAATACCTTTTAAGTAGGGCTTAGTAAATTCCTTAACAAGAAAATTACTCCTCATGCTTTTGTTATATAAATAATCTAGAATCAATCCTCCGCTAATTAACGAGAGACATAGAACCCATGGAGTTATTCTATAATTCGACCCTAATACAAGAAGATCCGTATAAAGGTAAAAGGTTGTCAGCAATCCTCCTCTAACAAATATTAATATCAGAAAAATTAATAGAGCTCCAATGAATGCAATTTTTTTTGGAAAAATACTTTCTGATTTATTTCTTTTGAAAAAAAATATTATTGAAACTATAAAAGAGGAAATACCAAAGATGCCTAGATATGAAATATTAAAAAACTCTCTAATTAGAGTTCCCTGAGAATAAAGCTGATTATAAAACTTAAAAGAATCAAATACATGATTCTTAATGGGGATAAAAAAATCAATAATAGAGACTGAATAAAGAGTTGTATGTACGAAATTCCTCGACATAAAATCAAAGATAAAATGAGATTGTGATTTAAAAGCTAAATGAGGTAAAACATTAAATAAAATTGCTAATAAATTAACTGCAATCAATAATGAGATTAAAATAATTCTATTGTAATCCCTTTCTGAACAAATAAATTGCCTAAGTAATATAAAAACAAGTAAAACTCCTGAGTAAAAAGCACTGAATAAACTCATTGTTACACTTCCAAAGATAATTATTGAGGAAGCAATAAAAGTTTTTGATTTAAATATTTCGGAAATTTTGTAGGATTTAAGATCCTTAAAGTTTATATGAAATAACATGCCTAAAACCAAGGGCACTAGTATTGTTCCTGCTAAGACTGTAGCATGCTGAATATTATGAGAAAACATAAAGGGCATAAAAGGATAGATTAGACTTAATCCCAAAGAAATAAGATTGGGAAGTTTAATAAAATGCCTTAATGATACAAACATTGAAAGCGCTAAAATAGGAAAAAGTGAATAATAAAAGATTTGATATATCTGAAATATATCTTTCTCAAACAAGCTTATAATAAAATAATAAGTTCCTATACCAATATTTCGCCAAGGCCAATAATTTTGATCAGAAACTAAAGGGGCACCCATTAAAGGATCATCAAATATATGGTTTGTAATACCTGAGACATATAGCTTTAAATAAGAAAGCTCAATTGTCGTGTCATAATTAGATAAAAAGATATAATCTAAGAAATGAATCCCGGCAATATATTTTATTAGCAAAAGCGAAATTACTGGAGCTAAAAAATAGCATATCTCGGTGCTATATTTACGAAAAAAGCTTTGCATACTTGAAGATATTACCACATTGAATTTATTGATTAAGCTTTAATTCGAATAGTAGAGAATGCCTCTAAAGCTCTATCTCTGGAATCTCTAAGGTCAACAATAGGGTTTGGATATTCTTTTCCTAAAGTTATGTTTGCTGTTTCCAATATTTCAATTGGTGCATCCCAGGGGCTATATAAATATTTAATAGGTAAATCTTTTAATTCAGGGACAAACTTTTTAATATATAATCCCTCGGGATCAAATCTACTACCTTGCATAACAGGGTTAAAAATTCTGAAATATGGAGCAGCGTCTGCACCTGAGCCTGCTACCCATTGCCAGCTCGCGCTATTGCTTGCCAAATCGGCGTCGATTAAACAATCCCAAAACCATTTCTCGCCCTCATGCCAATGCTGTAAAAGGTTCTTTACTAAAAAGGATCCCACTATCATTCTAACTCTATTATGCATATATCCTGTTTGCCAAAGCTCTCTCATCCCAGCATCAACTATTGGATATCCAGTTATTCCTTTTTGCCATTTTTCAATAAAGTTTTTATTTTCTTTCCAGGGAAAATTATCAAATTTTTTCTGAAGATTTTCCCTAGGTAATTCAGGGAAATGATAAAGTAAATTGTAAGAAAATTCTCTCCAACCTAACTCACTTAAAAAATGGTCCAAATCAGTCTTTATATTCTTTATATCCTTTTTATCTGAAGCCTTATACCAAACCTCATTTGGTGAAATTTCACCAAAATGAATATGAGGTGAAAGCTGTGAAACATTTCTTTTAGAAGGAAAATTTCTACCTTCTTTATAACCCTGAAGGCCGTTCTCTAAAAAAGTATCTAATTTTTTATGGGCACCAATCTCGCCTGGATCCCATATTGCCTCCATTTGGTCATACCAATTATATTTCGGAAGTAAATCTAAATCGCCTAATTCTAATCTTTTAATATCATCGATAATCAAGGAATCTATATTCGGCTTTAATAAAGGCTCCCTGGGTGGACGGTGCATTAAACAACCCTTTTTATAAAAAGGGGTAAATACTTTATATGGTGTTTTATCAGACTTTAATATTTCCCATGGTTCCCATAGCAACGCAGAATTGAAAGTTTCTACCTCGATTCCTTTTTTAATAAAAAAATTCTTTATTTCTGTATCTCTTTTAATTCTCCATGGTTCATAGCATCTGTTCCAAAAAACTCCTTTAATATTAAACCTATCTACTAAATCATTTAAGATTTCTAAAGGATTTCCCTTATAAAAAGACAGTTTATTATTAATGGTATTGCTTAGTTTATTCAAAGAATTATTAAGCCACCATCGACTAGCGGCACCAATTCTATCCTGTCCACTATTTATATCATCTAATATATACACAGGCAGTGTATTTTTATATTGTAAGGATTTAATTAATCCTGGGTTGTCTGAAATACGTAAATCTTGTCTAAACCAAAAAATTGATATACCAGAATTATCGCTCACATTAAGAATATAACTAATTTATGTTCAAAATTATTTAATTAGCTAAAATATTAAATATGATTGAACCTGCTTATTGGAATCAAGCAAAAAAATATCTTTCAAAAAAAGATAAGAAATTAAATGAAATAATAAATTCATTCGATGGCCACTTGAAGTCTAAAAAAAATCCATTCTACTCACTATGTAAATCTATAATCGGCCAACAAATATCTGTTCAATCTGCTGAATCTGTATGGAAAAGACTATCAAAAAAATCCAAAAGAATTACTCCTATAAATATAAATAATTTAAAGAAGGATGAAATACGAAGCTGTGGAGTTACAAGACAAAAAACTGAATACTTAAAGCTCTTATCACAAAATTTTCTAAACAAGAATTTCTCCCCTTCAAAACTGAAAGCCTTAAATGATGAAGAAGCAATATTATACCTTTGCGAGAATAAAGGTATTGGAAAATGGACAGCTGAAATGTATTTAATTTTTAATCAAAATAGACAAAATATTTTTCCTATTCAGGACATTGGTTTGCTGAAAGCCATATCAAAAAACTACAATACAGATTATCCACCAGACAGTCAAAGTCTTGAAAGATGTAAGGCGAGATGGTCTCCATATTGCACAGTTGCAACTTGGTATATGTGGAGAAGTGTAGATCCTGTTCCAGTAGAATATTAGTGTTTAAAGTTGTGAATGAGAACCATCACATAAAACTTGATTGGATGTATTCTTACAACCACAGAAATAAACTTTTTTAGATTCTGTAGCTTCATACTTTAGCGGTCTAAAATTTGTACCTTTATGAGAGCCATCACAAAAGGGCTGGCTCTCACTTAAGCCACAAGAGCAGTAATAATATGTTTTACCGCTTTCGACCTCTACCGGGAACGGGGATTTTTGGACAATTTTTGCTTCCATATGTTTAAGTTAACCATATTTACAAAAAAATCAATACTTTAGGGTACTTATATGGACATCATAGGTCCATAATTAATACAAAATCTAGTTTTCAGTCCCATCAATAACTCGAATTGTTATAATCTTATTATCAATATTCGAATATTGATAGGCCAGTTGGACATTAAGAAGCACCAGGCTAATACCAATAATCCCTAATAGTAATTTATAAACTTTATCCATAACAAATGACTCCTTTAATTTTAAATCTAACGATTCTTTTAAAAATATAAATAGTTGTTAAAGAATAATATCATTCCCATTCAATAGTACTTGGGGGTTTGTTTGAAATATCAAAGACAACTTTATTTATACCTTTTACATTATTAATAATTTCTGAAGATATTAGATCCAATGTGTCGAATGGAATTCTTGCCCAGTTAGCAGTCATACCATCTACACTGTTAACAGCTCTTATTGCAATTGTATTTTCATAAGTTCTTTCATCTCCCATTACGCCTACTGTTTTAATAGGTACAAGAACACAAAAAGCTTGCCAGATTTTATCATAGAGTTTTTTTTCTTTTAAGATATCAATAAAGATTTTATCTGCTGCCTGAAGTAGCTTAACTCTATCCTTTGTAACCTCGCCTATTATTCTAATTGCTAGGCCTGGTCCAGGAAAAGGGTGTCTTCCAATTAAACTTTTTTTAATTTTCAATGCTTTACCTAGATATCTTACTTCATCCTTAAAAAGATCTCTTAAAGGCTCAATCAATGAGAGCTTCATTTTTTTTGGTAAACCACCAACGTTATGGTGAGATTTAATTATAGCTGAGGGGCCACTAACATTAACACTTTCTATTACATCTGGATACAAAGTTCCCTGAACTAAAAATTTTGCATTTGAAACTTTTCTTGATTCTTTATCAAATAATTCAATAAATGTTTTACCTATTATTTTTCTTTTCTTTTCAGGATCAACAATGCCCTTAAGCCTTGAAAGAAAAAGGGTTCCTGCATTTATCACCTTTGGTTTTACTCCCAGACTATTTAGAACAGGAACTATTTCTTTAACTTCGTTATGCCTCATTAATCCTGTATCTACTATAAAGCATTTAAGTTTACTACCTATTGCTTTACTAACAAGAACTGATGAAACACTAGAATCAACCCCACCAGAAATTGCTGATATTGCGATATTCTTTCCTACTAAATTTTTAATTTCTCTAATTTTCTGGCTTACCAGTTTGTCTGGCTTCCAGTTTTGTTTACATCCAACAACATCAACTATAAAATTTCGTAAAAATTGTTTTCCAAACTCCGTGTGAACAACCTCTGGGTGAAATTGTGTACCAACTATTTTTAAGTCTGAAGATGAAAACAAAGAAATAGAGCCAAATTCAGATTTAGCTAATACTTTCATTTTGTTTGGCAACTTAACTATTGTATCTCCATGAGACATCCATGAGATTTGATTATTGTTAATTTTTTTTAATAATTTAGAATTCAAAATCTTTTTAAGCTTTGATGGTCCAAATTCTCTAGTTTTAGATTTAGCGACTTTTCCCCCCAGTTCTTGAGATAGGAATTGTGCTCCATAACATATTCCAAGAATTGGGATTCCCAAATCTAAGACTCTTAAATCAGGCTTAGGTGATTTCTTATCATGAACGCTGGCAGGGCTTCCGGAGAAGACTATGCAATCTGGACTGATTTCTTTTATTTTTTTTAAACTTGTTTTATAAGGCAAAATTTCTGAGTAAATATTTAGCTCTCTTATTTGGCGAGCTATTAGTTTTGTAACTTGTGAGCCAAAATCTAGAATTAAAACTTTGCTATAGTTCATAATATTAATCTAATGAATAGTTTGGTGCTTCTCTACTAATTGAGATATCGTGGACATGACTTTCTTTAAGGCCAGCGTTTGTAAGCTTAAGAAAATTAGCTGTTTTAAGTGATACTAAGTCTTTTGAACCTGTATATCCCATTCCAGCCTTTAGACCTCCGACCAACTGATAAACCACTTTACTTATTGGTCCCCTATAAGAAACCCTACCCTCAATCCCTTCAGGTACTAACTTAGAGTCAATAATATCATCTTGCGAATATCGATCTTTACTACCTTCTTTCATTGCCTCTACGGACCCCATACCCCTATATGTTTTGAATGTTCTTCCTTGATATAAGACCATTTCTCCTGGTGCTTCATCTGTACCAGCAAGCAAATTTCCTATCATTACACAGTTTGCACCTGCAGCAAGAGCCTTCGTGATATCGCCGGAATATTTAATACCCCCATCAGCAATTACAGGAATTTTATTTTTCTTTGCAATAGAACAAACTTCTAATATTGCTGTTAATTGAGGCACACCGATTCCTGCAATTATTCGAGTTGTACAAATTGATCCTGGACCTATTCCTACCTTTAACGAATCTGCTCCCGCTTTTATTAAATCCTTTGCGGCTTCTGCAGTAGCGATATTTCCAACTACCACTTGGAGATTCTTATGCTTTTTCTTAATGAATTTAAGAGAATCTATAACTTTTTTAGAATGTCCATGAGCTGTATCAATAAAAAGAATATCTAGGCCATTAGCAATTAAACTTTCAACCCTATCTTTCATATCCGCACCAACCCCTACTGCGGCTGCTGCCAATAGCCTTCCTTGCTTATCTTTTGAAGCATGAGGAAATTCCTTACTTTTTTCGATATCTTTCATCGTAATTAGACCTTGAAGCCTAAACTTTTTATCAACTACAGGTAGTTTTTCTATCTTGTATTTATGCAATAATTCACGAGCTTGATTTGGACTTGTTCCAGATTCGACAACTTTTAAATCACTCTTTTGAGTCATTAGCTTATTTACTTTATAATGAAGATTTTTTTCATATCTTAAATCTCTCATTGTTATTATTCCTAGCAAAACTCTATCATTCTCAGTGACAGGTAATCCGGTGAAATTTTTTGATATCATTATATCAAGAGCCTGTTTTCCAGTTGAATGTGGAGAAATAGTATGGGGCTCAATTATCATTCCTCCTTCATATTTTTTAACTTTCTGAATTTCCTCAGACTGCTCTTGTATAGTCATATTTTTATGAATTACTCCAATTCCGCCTTCTTGTGCCATAGCAATAGCTGTTCTTGCCTCAGTAACTGTATCCATTGCCGCACTGATAATTGGAATATTTAATGAAATCTTTTTTGTAATCTTAGTCTTAACGTTAACAGCCGATGGCATAATTGCGGAATAGGAAGGGACGAGTAAAACATCGTCAAAAGTTAGTGATTCTTTTATTCTTACTTCTTTACTTATCTTTATTTCCTCTTACTTTTTTTTGTATTCTTTTTTACTGCTCCTTTTTTAACTGAAGCTTTCTTAGTAGTAGATTTTTTAGCTACTACTTTCTTTACAACTTTTTTAGTAGCTTCTTTTTTTGGTGCAGATTTCTTTTTAACAACAGCCTTCTTTTTAGATGCTTTTTTTGCTTTTGTTTTAAGTGGACTAGTTCCAACAACTGATTTCCGCTTAGGCTTTACTTCTTCTTTTTTCTCTTTTTTTCCTTTAGATGCCTTTTTCTTAGGCTCTACAACAGGTTCTGGATCTGGTTCAATAAAATCTTGCAGACTTACTACATTTACAAACTCAACCACCTTCTTACGAAAATCAGGGATAGCTCCAATTTCAAATTCAATTTCTTGTGTTTTAGTACTTGCAATAATTTTAACTGGCATTACTCCAGCATATGTAGAATCGTCAATTTTTTCAAAACCAGTTGATCTTAAAATTTGCTTTTGAATAGGTGGAATAAATATTTTTCCAAGTAGGGTAACTTCTTCTGGCAAAAGGCCATCTTGAGTTACACTTATCTTTATAGTTGTTTCCTTCATTTTATATTCTACCCCATTGTAGGAATTTTTGTAGTACGATTTTACTTAATTAATGCATAAAAAACAAATATTCCCTATTAAATAATAAATAAATTGGTTTTAAATATTTTAAATTCCTTAATTTATGCTATATTTTCAACTTAACTTTTTAAACAAGGTGAGGAATTGAGTTTAACCAAAAGTCAAATAGGAAGATACAGTAGGCATTTAATAATGCCAGAAGTTGGAGTTAATGGACAGGAAAAGCTAGCAGCTGCCAAAGTACTTTGTATTGGTGCAGGCGGCTTAGGTTCACCACTAGCTCTATATTTAGCTTCTGCTGGTGTAGGAACTCTTGGAATTGTAGATGATGACGTTGTAGACTTGAGCAATCTTCAGAGACAAATTTTACAT
>MDTG01121116.1_pt1 | contig 40455 bp, 31 predicted proteins | sample 811421 | NCBI WGS metagenome assembly MDTG01 (sample SAMN05326645, study PRJNA326480) | marine metagenome | isolation source: seawater | place: Pacific Ocean: South East | collected 2011 | reverse complement strand
GGCAGGAGCCGGCGGGGCTGAGTCATGCCTGAGGCTGGGCAAGTCGGGGCCCACCGACGCCAAGTTCAGTCGCTGCGGCGATTCGGTTCGGGCTCGTCCCGAGCGCACGACACGAATGGGCAGATCTTGCCCACGCGACCTGGCTGAGGAAACGAACGACGAGGCTGTCTGGGGGAGCTAGCTCGCCAGCTGGAGGCAGGCGTCGACCTTGTCGGCCAGGTTGCGCACCCGCGCCAGCCAGTCGTAGGGCAGGCCGCGCTCGCCGCCGATCCCCCAGGTCGCGCCGAGGAGGGCGCCCAGCGGGATCGCGCGTCCGCAGGAGTCGCCCCCGGCGAGCACGTTCCAGCGGGCGGCCTCGCGCCACGAGCTAGCGCGGCTGGCCAGGGCGCACACGATCGGCAGGCCGTCGCGCAGGTAGCAGGCCCGGCCCAGCTTGCCGGCCAGCTCGGCGGGGTCCTGCTCCTCGAGGGCCAGGGCCTCCTCGACGCGCGCGCGGACCGAGTCCTCGCCCGCGAGGCCCGCCTCGATCGCGTCGGGGAGGGCGGCGCCCGTGAGCGCGGCGCTGAGGGCGCTCGCCAGGAAGCGGGCCCAGACCAGGGCCCGTTCGTCGTCGTGGGTCACGCGCAGCGAGCGCTCGACGCGCTCGAGCAGGTCGGGGGCCGTGGGGTCGCAGGCCACGGTGGCCACCACCGAGGGCAGGGCCGGCAGCTGCTCGTCCTGGGCGCCCGAGGCGAGGGGGAGCGCCTCGTCGCGCGCCTTGGCCACCGCGAGGGCCACGTCGAGCAGCTCGGCGTCGGCCTCGGCGCGCACGGCGTCGAGGAGCGCCTGGCCGCTCTTGACCTTGGCCAGGGGCGCCACGATCCGCTGGACCTCGTGCTGGCGCCCGGGCGCGAGCGAGGTCTCGCCCAGGAGCTTGGCCTCGGCCTCGCGGCCGGCGTTCTCTCCCGCGAGCAGGTTGGCCAGCGTGATCCGGGTCGGGTGGTCGATATAGCCGTGCCAGCGCCCGCCCGGGCCGAAGGCGTCGCGGAAGCTCTGCTGGAGCTGGCGCACCTCGAGTCGACCGCCCGCCGCGTTGATCCCGCGCACGAAGGCCAGGAGCGACTCGCCGTACTGGCTGTTGTCGCCCGCCTCGAGCTGCGGGTGCGCGAAGTAGCCGCCGCCCTGGTGGTAGTTCTCGGCGCGTGGCTCCTGGAACTCGGGGCGGCCGCCGCTGACCTCCGGGATCCGGGCGGCGTCGTAGAGCCAGTGCAGGCCCATGGCGGCCGCGTCAGCGGTCAGGGCGCCGATCAGGCTGGCGAATCGGCGTTCGGCGGCGGGGGTCATGGTCACTCCGGGAGCAGGTTGCGTTCGCGCAGGAAGGCGGCCACGGCCTGGGCCATGACGCGCTGGCCCGCAGGTGAGGGGTGCCCGTCGGCGAGGAAGTGGGTCGGCAGGATCTCCTCGGCGGTCCCCAGGGCCTCGAAGGCCGGATAGGCGTCGCAGAAGGGGACCTCGGGCTCCAGGCCCTTCATGAGCGGGCGGAGCGGCTCGCCGCGGAGCAGGTTGTTGGTGCTCGGCCAGAGCACGGCGCCGAAGGGCACGCCCGCCTCACGGGCGACGCGCGCCGAGTCGAGCAGGAGGGCGCGCCCGAGCTGCCAGCGAGGGCGCGCCTCCTCCGCGCCGCCAGCCAGCTTGACCTTCATGCGGGTGCCGACCTGAGCGAGCTTCCAGAGCAGGAAGCTGCCGCCGCGGGGCGGGTAGTCCTCGAGGAAGAGCTCGCCGGGCTCGGGGGGCTGCGCGACGGGGACCCCCGTCAGCACGAGGCGCTCGCCTTCGAGCACGAAGCGCGGCTTCTTGTGGCCCACGAGCGCCACGCTGCGCAGGGCGCGGCGGAAGTTGGCCTGGATCACGCAGATCAGCACGAGGTCGGGCTTCAGCGCCAGCGCGTGCTGCTCGAGGTTCAGCCGCATCTGGTCCACGCCGTAGGCGCACACGCCGAGGTTCAGGACCTCGTAGCGCTCGCCGAGCTCCTGCTCGAGCAGGACCGAGACGCTCTCGGCCGCGCTGCAGCCGGCGCCGAAGGTGAAGGAGTCGCCGACCAGCACGATCCGCTTCTTGCCCGCGGGCGGCGTCGCGGCGTAGGGCCGGTCCGCGCGCCAGCCCTGGGCGTTGATCGCGACGGGGTAGGTGTGGGGGTGGTCCGGGAGGAGCTTGGCGGTGCCCGAGTAGCCCTTGATCTGGCGCCAGCCGAGGGTGGGGTCGTACTCGTGCCAGGCGTTGGGGTCGCGCGGCTTGGCCCGCTCGAGGGACTTGATCCGCAGCCCGACCTCGGCGGCCAGGAGCCCGAGCGCCAGGACCGCGCCGCTGCAGGCCAGGCGCAGCTTGCGCCGCCGCGCCGCGCGCGCGGGCGAGAGGGCTGGCTTGGTCGGGGCGGGGTCGTCGCTCACGGCGCGCATGGTACCCGCGAGGGGCGGACAAGCGTGGGGGCGGTCGCTGTGGGAGGCTGTCGCTGAGCGCGAAAGCTCCCTGTCTCATGGTTCTCGGACACGGGAGGCTGTCGCGAAACTTCGCCCGGGATTGACGAGGCGGAAGCACAAGCACGATCGATTGACCGCAGAGACGCAGAGGACGCAGAGTTTCGCAGAGGCTCCGCAGTCCAAATCGTGCAGCACGGCCTCGCCGCAGGGCCCTTCTCTGCGAAAACTCAGCGTTCTCTGCGTCTCTGCGGTTCAAACGACGCGCCCGACCCGTTCCCGCCACGCGAAGCTGCTGTCCCAACAGGTCACCAGTTTCGCGACAGCCTCACGGGCACGGGCACGGGAGAGTTAGTAGCCGGCCGAGACGTCCACTCGGTTCGGCAGCTCGCGCCCCTCGGCGGCGCAGAGGAGGAGCTCGGCCAGGGCGTCCATGCGCGCGGGCTCGATCCCGGCGCCGTGCCCGGCCCGGTGCGGGCTGAGCACCACGTTGTCCAACTCGCCGAAGGGGAGGGCGCTCGGCGGGGTCGCGCTGCGCTCGGCGCGCTCCTTGGGGTAGCGCCACCACACGTCGAGGCCGGCGGAGCCGAGCGCCCCGCTGCGGAGGGCCTCGTAGAGCGCCTCCTCCTCGATCAGTGAGCCACGCCCGACGTTGACCAGTACGGCTTCGCGCGGGAGGAGCGCCAGCCGGCGCGCGTCGAGCAGGCCCTCGGTCTCGGGCGTGGCGGGGCAGCAGAGCACGAGCAGCTCGGCTCGCGGCAGCAGCTCGTCGAGGGCCTCGACCCCGTGGACCTCGTCGGCGTGCTCGCAGGGGCGGCTCGGGTCGCGGCGCACGCCGAGCACGCGCAGATCGAGGGCCTGACAAGCGCGCGCCAGGCGGGCGCCGATCGCGCCCAGACCGACGATCAGGACGCTGCGGCCGGCGAGGAGCAGGCCCTCGCGCTCGCGGTAGCGCGCGCTCCAGTCGCCGCGGCGCAGGTCGCGGTCGGCGGGGACCAGGCGCTTGCTCGCGGCGAGCAGCAGCCCCAGCGCCGCCTCGGCCGTGGCCGCCGCGTTGTGGTGCAGGTTGTGCAGCGCGAGCTGGGGGTGCTCGGCGAGGAGCTCACGCGTCGCGGCGGGGATCCCCGCAAAGGGCACGATCACGGCCCGCAGCTTGGGGCTAGCCGCGAGCTGCTCGGCCGTGGGGCGGCCGGCCACGAGGAGCTCGAACTCGGCGGGGGCGGGCAGGCGGGGGCCCGCCGTGAGGTCCACCCGCCCGCGCAGGCGCCGGTGCAGCAGCGCCATGTGGCGCGGCTGCGGCGCGTCGAGCAGGTGGACCGCCGGTCGGTCTACCAGGGCAGGAGTCCGCCGTCGAAGTTGAAGAACTTGCCCGAGTCGGCCAGCGAGAGGCCCGCGATCACCTCGCGCATCTGCGCGCAGGCCTCGGTCGGCTGGAGCGGAGCGCTCGGGCCGCCCATGTCGGTCGCGACCCAGCCGGGGTGGAGCACGATCGTGGTGGCTCGCCCGCCGAGGTCGTGGGCCAGCGAGCGGTTGATCATGTTGAGCGCGGCCTTGCTGGCGCGATAGGCGTAGCGACCGCCGCTGGTGTTGTCGCTGATGCTGCCCATTTTCGAGGTCACGTTGACGATCTTCTTCTGCTCGCCCGCCTCGACGTGGGGCAGGAAGCACTCGACCATGCGCAGCGGCGCCAGGCTGTTGACCTCGAGCGTCTTGCGGAACACCTCGAAGTTCACGTTGCCCAGGGGCGAGCCGTCGCCGAACACGCCCGCGTTGTTGAGCAGCACGTCGATCGCCTCGCCCGAGAGCTCGTTGGCGAGGGCCTCGATCGCGGCGAAGTCGCTCACGTCGAGGGCGTGGACCGTGGTCGTCTCGGCCTCGGCGGCCAGGGCGTTGAGGGCGTCCGCGCTGGCCGGCGTCCGGCAGCAGGCGTAGATCCGCCAGCCCTCCGCCTGGTATTGGCGCACGAACTCGAGCCCCAGCCCGCGGTTGCTCCCCGTGATCAGCACACTCGGCATATCGCCTCTCCTCTCGAGGTGGGATTCGAGCAGACCCTGGCGGCGCCTACAAGGAGTCGAGGCGACTTGACCGCGTTCGTCCGAGCGGTCACCCTCGGACCATGCTCGCGTTCGTAGTCGTCGGCGTCCCGCTCCTGTTCTCGGTCCCCGTCATGAAGCACAGCCCGGGGGAGCCCGCGGGTCTCGTGCTCGCCGCTCCTCACGACGGCTACGACATGTATTCGGGCGACCTGGCCCGCCGCGTGGCGCGCAAGCTCGGCTGGGGGACCGTGGTCGCCGACGAATACCGCGACACCAAGGACGAGCGCTGGCTCGACGTCAACCGCCCGACCGAGCGGCGCTGGCTGCTCGGCAAGCGCGGCAAGGAACAGACCACCGATCGCGGGCGGCGGACCTTCGCCGAATACCTCCGGCGTCTGCGCGAGGCGGCCCAGGTCCCGAGCGGACGGATCCCGCTCCTGGTCGAGTTCCACGGGCACAACCGCAAGGTCACGATCGGGGGCAGCAAGGTCCGCGTTGACGTGATCGAGTGCGCCACGGTCGGCTTCAGCGACGAGGAGCTGCGCGAGCTGAGCGAGCGCTACGAGCGGCTGGCCCGTCAGCGCTGGCCGGTCGGCCACTACATTCGGCTCCGCTTCGACCAGCTCCACCCCACCTACGTCTACGAGGGCAAGCGGATCGACTTCTACTACGGGGCCAGCGGCGCCAAGCGCGCCGGCTCGCTCCAGACGAGCGTCGTGCGCCGCGCGCTGCACTTCGAGATGCCGCAGAACGCGCGCTCGACCCGCACCCAGCGCGACCACTTCGGCGCGCTGATGGCCGACCTGCTCCGGCCGCTCAGCCGCTACGCCCGCAGCGAGACCGGCTCGAGCGAGACCCCGCGCCGCGGCGCCGCCGACCGCGTCGACTGAGTTTCCTGGGGGGCTGCGCCCCCAGACCCCCATCTTGGGCCCGCGAAAGCACCAGGGGCTGGTGCTGCAGGAGGGGTGACCTTCCACGCCTCGAGAATGGTTGCGCACCAGCCCCTTACGCTTTCGCTCTGAGGTGTGTGCTGGGGCGGTGCCCCAGACCGCTGGGTGGTAGGCGCCGCCTGTCGCTCACGAGCGCTGAAGGGCAGCGATCGCCTCCTTGGCGGCCTCGCGCACGTAGTACTCGCTGTCGTTCTGCGCGAGCGCTTCGAGCTTGGGCAGCGACGCGCGCGAGCCCAGGTGCCCTAGGCCGCGCGCCGCGCCCTGGCGAGCGCTCGAGCCGGGGGCGCTGAGCAGCCCCTCGAGCAAGGCCACCTCGCCCTGGTCACTCGCGCCGAGGAGCCCGAGGACCTCGGCCGCGCTGCCGACGTTCATGCCGAGCGGGTTGTCCCGGTCGTCCCGAATGAGCTCGATCATGCGCGCGCGCACGGCCTCGGGCTCGGCGCCCATCCGCGCGAGCGAGCGGCCCGCGATCGTGGCGTGCGAGGGGTGTCCGGCGAGTGAGCGCAGCAGCTGCGGGACGGCGGCGGGTCCCAGGTCGCCGAGCAGGTTGAGGATCCCTGGCCAGTGCTCGCTGTCGAGGAGCTCGACCAGCTTGGGCACGGCTTCCTCGGCGGCGGGGCCGAAGCTGCAGATCGTGCGGATCGCCGCGCCCCGCTGCCAGCTGTCGTCGAGCAAGCGCAGCACGTCGGGCAGGCCCGCGATCGCCTGAGGACCCAGCCGCGCCAGGACCTGGAGCGCGTGCTCGCGCTGGCGCGGCCCGCACTTGGCGTTGAGCGCGTAGACGGCCCCCGGCACCGCGGGGAGGCCCATTTCGGCCAGCCGGTCCGCGGCATACCAGGACTCGTTGATCCCCCCGCGCAGGTCCGCCTGCCACTCGTCGAGGGTTCGCCCCTCGTAGCGCCAGCCGAAGGCGCGGCAGGCGTTGACCAGCTCGGTCAGCCGCGCGCGGTCGGCGGGCTGCGCCGCGGCGTGCTCCCAGAGCTGGCGCAGGCGGCGCTCCTCGTCGGGCGGGAGGGGCTCGCTGGGGTCCGCCAAGGGGTCGCGCTCCCCGCGCAGCCAGGGCGCGACCTCTCGCCGGATCGCGGCTGCCACGCTCGCGGCGGCCTCCTCGGGGCTCTGGCCCGCGACCTCCTGGAAGGCTTGCAGGGCGCCCGCGAGCGCGTCCTCGCGCGCGCGCGGATAGCTGCCCGCCAGGAAGCTCCCGGCCGGGCGCTTCAGCCGCGCCGCCAGCGCGTCGAGCTGGGCCTGCAGCTCGGGGTCGGGGTGGCGCGGGTCGCTCACGCAGCGGATCGCGCCGGAGCAGGCCTTCAGCGTGCGGTAGAAGGCGGGCTCCTGGCCGGGCGGGAACTGCTTGGGCTCGAGCTCGAAGCTCTGCGCGGCCTGCTCGGCGTCGCGGTAGGTCTCCGGCGTCGGGTCGACCAGCCAGGCCCGCGCCGCCCGGACCGCCCGGCGCGAGCTGTCGACGTATTTGGCCTTGCTGAACATGCTCCCCAGCGAGACCTGCAGCGCCGCCTTGGCCGCCGCCAGCGCCAGCCGCGCCGAGGCCTCCCGGTCGTCGTCCAGCGCGCCGAGGTCGCCGGGGCGGCGAGCTGCTCCGCGATCGCGTCCCCGTAGCGAGCCGCCACCGCGAGGCGCGCTGGGTCGAGCACCCCGAGGCGCAGGCGCTCGCGCGTGAGCGCGAGGTGATCCTCGGGGCTGCCCCCCGCTTGGCAGCGCTGCTCCAGCTCGCGCAGGCGCGCGTCGCTCATGGTGATCCCCCGCTCTACGAACAGTCTAGCGAGCGGGGATCGCCCACTGCTGCACCTTGGCCTCCTCGCCCCAGGGGAGCTCGACGCGCAGGGCGACGTCGCCGGCGGGCAGGTCGAGGGGCACCAGCCACTTCCACTCGTCGTTCGCCAACACCTCGAGCGAGCTCGGGCGGCGGGCGAATGAGTGACGGCCGTCCAGGCTGAGCTCGCCCCGCCCGTGGATCTGCCGACTCGCTCCGTCGGCGAAGTGAACTCGCAGCTCCATTTGCACGGCGGTCTTGCGGACGGGCGGCGAACCCTGCGTGCGGAGCGTGAGCCACCAGCGAGGAGGGAGGGTCTCTTGGCGGCGGACCCACTCGCGCACGGAGAGCAAGGCCCGGCGCCGCCACGCGCGATAGGCCCGCGAAGAAGAGCGATCTGCGCCGAGCTGGGCCGCTCCGGCTGCGCCGCAGAGGTCGACCGCGAGCGCCAGGACGTCCTCGAAGCCCGGGTGGGTGCCGAAGGCGGGGTCCTCGGCCAGGCTGAGCAAGCGCTCGATCATGCCGCGGCGTCCCCACCGGGCGAGCAGCTCTTGCTCGAACTCGAGGAGCGTCCCGAGCAGCATGGCTGGCCGCTCGTCGGCGTCGAAGCGGGCCGCGAGGCCCTCCGCGCTGGGGTCGTAGCGGCGGAGGTAGGCGGCGAGCTCGGGGTCGGGGCGATCGAAGGTGCGGGGCAGGGCCCCCAGCAGGACCTCGAGCGCGAGCTCGCCCTCGGCGTTCATGGCCTTCAGGGCGGCGGTCGCGAGCCTGTCGTAGGCGTGGCCGCTGGGGGCGTGCGCGAGGAAGCGGCGCAGCTCTTCCTGGCCCTCCTGCAGGTAGTAGACCCGGAAGCCCAGGTTCGTGATCGCGTTGTGCCCCCCGAGCTGAGCCAGGGCCAGCACGCAGGCGCGCTCGTGGGCGCGCTCTCGCCGCAGGTCCCAGGCGAAGCCCGCCGCCGCGACCAGCAGGCCCAGGAGCGTGACCGCCCACGCTCGTCGGCGTCGCCTGACGCCGGGCCAGCGCTCGTGCTCAGCGGCAGGCTCGCGCCAGGTCCGGTAGCGGAGCGCGACGAGGAAGCTCAAGGCGGCTCCCAGCAGCGCGGCCGAGATCGGCAGGGGCAGGAAGAGCAGCGGCTCGAGGGGGGCGACCAGGGTGCGCAGCCACGTGGGGGCCGAGAGCAAGTAGGCCACGCAGAGCGCGCCTGGCGCCAGCGCCAGGGCGGCCGCCCGCAGGACCTCGCGCCCCAAGCGCTCGCTCTGGGGCGGGCCGGCGAGCTCGGCCAGCAGGGCCAGGCCACAGCAGAGCAGCGCCAGCGCGCCCAGGCGCCAGCGCGCCCGCGAGAGGAAGCGCGGCGCGGCCCCGTCGACCCGCAGGTCGTCCCCCTCGCCTAGCTCGTCGCGGCCGTTGGGCCCGCTCGAGTAGACGACCCAGTCTCCGGGCGCGAGCTCCTCTCCCGGCAGGACCCGATAGGGCTCGCCCCAGGGGTCTCGGGCTGCGTCCGCGAGGGTGACATGTCCTCCGCTCAGGCGGCGGCGATCGTCGTGGCCCGCGCGCAGGTCGGGGCCCTGGCGCAGGGCTTCGGGCAAGGTCCCGGGGCGGACGGGGCTCTGGACGTGGACGGCGTAGGGGCTCCAGAGCGAGGCGAGGAGGGGGAGCAAGAAGGCCAGACCGGCGCAGGCCAGGCTCGCTCTCAGCAGGCCTCGGACCAGCCGCCCTGGCCAGCGCACCACGGTCTCGCGCTCCTGCTCCACGCCTCCGGTGTAGCACGCTCGACAGCGCCGTGAGCGCTAGGCGTCGGGGGGGGAGCGCTACGCGACGGCGGAGACGGCTCGGGCAAGAACTGGCTCGGGCGCCTCCTCGAGCGCGTGCGGGAGGAGCTAGGCGCGGGCGCGCTCAGTTGATCGCGCCCAGCAGCCACCACTGGAAGACCAAGCCGCCGCTCGAGATCAGGGCTACGAGCAGCTTGCAGCGCAGGTCTTGGGTCATGCCAACCCAGGTTCGACCGGGGCGAGGGGGCCTCTAGTCCCACTTCTGCTGGCGCGCCTGCTTGCGCTGGCCGCGCTCCTTCTTGGCCTTGATCCGGCGCTCCTTGGAGGCGCGGGTCGGCTTGGTCCGCTTGCGCTTCTTGGGTCGCTTGAGCGCCTCGCGCAGCAGCTCGGCCAGCTTGCTGCGCGCCTCCTCGCGGTTGCGGCCCTGGTCGCGCTCGCCCTCGCTGGTCACGATCACGAGGGTCCCGTCCTGGGCCTGGAAGCGGGGCGGGATTCGGTGGCGCAGGCGCTCGATCTGGGCCTCGCTGAACACGCCGGCCGCGGGCAGGTCGAGCTTGAGCACGACCTTGCTGCTGGTCTTGTTGACGTGCTGGCCGCCGGGACCGCCCGAGCGCGCGAAGCTCTCTTCGAGCGCGCTGCCGGGGATCACGAGGTCATGTCGGATCTGCAGGTCCTCCACGCGAGGTCTCCTTCAGCGCCTTGGACGGCGCGCGAGCCTGCGACCGTCAGCCGGAACGGGCGACCTCCGAGATCCGAATCGGCCAGGTGAAGGACTCACCCGACTTGTCCTCGTCGACCCAGATCGTCAGCTCGCCGTCGTCGAGCTCGCCCGGGATATCGGCGATCACGCGGCCGTCGTCGCTGGTCACGCCCTCGACGGCCTGGTCCCCGGTGCGGATCACGAAGGGCAGGTTGGCCAGGGGCTCGCCGTCCTCGTCCATGAACTGGAGGCGAATGTGGCGCGCGTTGTCGGCCTTGAGGTCCCCGCCGCGGAGGGCGAAGAAGCAGGCCCCGCTGGGGATCCGCTCCTGGAGGCAGCGGCCCTCGGCGTCGAGCTTGCCGCGGCGGATCGTGCCGTCGCCGATCCCGAGCAGGTAGTCCTCGCCCACGAGCGGGCGGTCCTCCTCGTCCTTGACGACCACGTTGATGAAGTGGAGCCCGCCGGGTCCCGGGTCGGGGACGACGTCCTCGGGGTCGAGGAGCTTGAAGGTGCAGTCGCCCGGCTTGATCCCCTCGTGCTTGGCCCAGCCGTCCGCGTCGAGCTGGCCGCGGGCCAGCTGCCCGTCGGGGAGCACGATCACGTAGTGGCGCCCGGCCAGGGGCTTGCCCTCCTCGTCAATGCAGCGGACGTGAATGAAGTCCTGCTTGATGAAGGGGACCGAGTGCCGAGCGTTGAGGGCGTAGCCACCGCGTGAGAAGGGCATGGCCTAAAGGGTACACCTTCAGAAGCGGACGCGCAGGCCCGCCGAAGTCCGCAGCTGATCGAGGTCGTCGCTGCGCCACACGTAGTCGATCGCGGCGTCCAGGCGGAAGCGATCGCCGAGGAAGAGCGCCAGCTGGGCGCCCGCGGTGTGGCTGTCGAAGGCCGCCAGGTCCGGGTCCTGAGTGCGGTGGTAGCGGACCTCGGTGAAGTGGTCCCGGTGGTAGCGGGCCCTCGATTGGCGGTAGTAGCGGTAGCCGAGGCGCAGGCGGAGCAGGTCCTCGAGCAGCCACACGAAGGCGCGCGGCTGCAGCTCGAAGGCCTCCACGCCCCAGCTGTCGACGTAGCCGCGCAGCAGGAGCTCCAGGGCCACTGGGCCGAGGAGGCCGCGGATTCGACCCCAGAGCGCGTGGCGGATCCGCAGTCCGGGCAGGTCCTCCTCGACTTCGACGCCCGGGAAGGCGTTGGTGAGAAAGAAGTTAGGGCGCGTGCCCGGCCCCTCGATCACGGCCGCGTTGAGCGCGGTCGCCAGGAAGCCCCACTGGCGCGAGAGCGTGTAGCCGCCCTCGGCGTGCAGCCAGGGGGTCAGGACCCGGTAGGCGTCGAGGTCGAAGGAGAGCGTGCGCCGCGGCGAGGAGCCGTCGTTGGCCCCGTTGAAGCGGATCTTGATCACGGTGTCGTAGTAGCCGGTGACGCTCGCCCCGAGGGCCGTGTTGCGGTCGGGGCTCTCCCAGCGCAAGCCCACCGTGAAGCCCGCCGAGCGGTAGTCGCGCTCGATCGCGTAGCGCGCGTTGCCCGAGAGCGTGAAGTCGTCCTGGACCTTGGTCTGGGCGCCGAGGTCGATCCCGAAGTAGTAGTCCGCCGAGGCCCCCGACTGGCTCGGGTAGTTGTCCAGGCGCGCGATCGAGGCCGAGGACACGTAGTCGTGGCTGAACTTGCCCGAGACGCGCGTGTCCTCGCTGACCTCTTGCTCGACGAGGAGCACCGGCTCGAGGACCGTCGCGTCCTCGTCCAGGAAGGGGTTGCCCGCCAGGCCGTCTTCGTCGTCCTGCTCGTAGTAGCCGAAGCGGAAGCTGACCGTGGTCGTGGGGCGCTCGCTCGCGGCAGGGGCAGGAGCCGGCGCAAAGGCGGGGGCGGCGGGGCTCGCGATCGGCGCGACCCCGTCCTGAGCGGCGGCGGGGCCGACCAGCAGGCCTGCCAGGAGGCAGAGCGGCGCGAGCGCTCTCAGTAGCACCCGCAGCCGCCTCCGGCGCCGCCCCCGCGCCCGCCCGCGCTCGCCTCGCGCGAGTCGGTCGACTTGCGGCGGAAGTGCTCCTCCGTCGGGTCGTCGTCGAAGCGCATCAGGGGGCTGGCCAAGGCCCGCTTCTCGGTGAAGTCAGGCCCCTGGCAGCCGCAGAGCGCTCCAGCGAACCCCAACACCGCCGCGCCCGCTGCGAGGCGCCGTCCCCGGCTTCGCTGTCTAGCTCTACCCCAGCTCACGTAGGGAACCTAGCGGCGACGACTCGTCCGGGCCAACTCGCTCAGCGCCATAGAATCAAACGACTTAGCCGAGTGGTGTAACGCTCCGGCGCGGCGCGCAACCACCGCAGCGAAGGAGGCCCCATGCAGGCCCGGTCCTACGCTCTCGCCCTCGCGCTCCTGGCCCTCGGCGCCGCCGCGCTCTCGGCCCAGCCGGCCGCCGACCCCTGGGACCCCCAGCTCAGCGGCGGCGTGCGCGCCCGTGGCCTCCGGCTGGTCGATCCCCAGGGTCGCCAGGTGCTCCTGCGCGGGGTCAATGCCGGCAGCAAGCAGGCGCCCTTCCTCCCGCCGCACTCGGCGGCCGAGGTCGCGGCCTTGGGCTCGGCCAGCGGGCCCAACCTGGTGCGGCTCTACGTCGCCTGGCGGGCGATCTCGCCCCGCCCCAACGCCTTCGACGCGGCTTACCTGCGCGCCGTGCGCGAGCGCGCCCAGGCCTGGTCCGACGCCGGGGTCCAGGTCCTGATCGACATGCACCAGGACGTGTGGGGCGGACCCGTCACCGGCCACGGGGCGCCCGACTGGGCGACCCTGGGGCGGGGGAGCTTCGACCTCCCCGCCAGCGCCCCGTGGCAGGCTCGCTACGCCGAGCCCCGCGTGTGGAAGAGCTTCGAGGCCCTCTGGAGCAACCAGCCCGTGGGCGGGCGCGGGCTGGCCGATCGCTACGCCGACGCCTGGGTCGCGCTCGCCGGCGAGCTGCGCGGCGTCGAGCGCCTCGTCGGCTACGACCTGATCAACGAGCCCTTCCTGGGGCGCGAGGTCCTGGCCGCGCTCGAGGACCTGCTCGAGGCCTCGGTCCGGCCTGGCCTGGTCGCCTCGGCCCGCGCTGGCGCGCGCTCGGCGAAGCGGGGTCTGATCCACGCCTTCGCGGAGGGACTGCGTGGGGGGCCCCTGCGCACCCTCCGCGCCGCGCACGCAGGCGGGCGCGCCTTCGGCGCCGGCCTGAAGACCGACCTGCTGGCCGAGCTGGAGCGCCTGGCGCGAGACCCCCGCAGCCACCACCGCCTGCTGCGGGCCCTCGGGGACGTGAACGCGGGCTTCGAGGCGCGCCTGAGCGCCTTCTACGCGCGCGTCGGCGCCCGGATCCGCGCCGTCGATCCCGACACGCCGATCTGGATCGAGCCCATGGCGCTGGTCGGGGTGGGGGTCCCCTGCCGCATGCCCCGGCCAGCGCTGGGGAACCTGGTCTACGCGCCGCACCTCTACGACGCCTTCGTCGACTCCGGGGCCGGCTTCGACGGGGAGCTGGGGCGCGTGCGCGAGACCCTGCGCGGGCATCGCCTGGCCGCCACGCGTCTGCGCGCGCCGCTCGTGATCGGTGAGTGGGGCCACCTCGACACCCTGCCGGCTGGCGCCGGGCGCGACGCCTACGCCCGGGGCGTGATCGGCGAGCTGGATCGCTACGCCCTCGGCGCGGCCTACTGGGAGCACCGGCCGGGGGCCCCCCAGCGAGACCTCGACCTCGTCCTGCCCCCCTACCCTCGGCGCGTCGCCGGACGACTCCTGGGCGGCGGCGGCTGGGATCCCGCCAGCCAGACGCTGACCCTGCGCTTCCTGCCCGCCGCCTCCGCGGCGCCGACCGTGGTCGCCGCGCCGCGGAGGCGCTTCCCCCGGGGGGCCTCGGTGCGGGCGTCAGCGCCGATTCGCTGGCGCTACCTCCCCGAGCGCGGCCTGCTCCTGATCCACGCCGAGCCCCAGGACGGCGTGCTGCGAGTGGAGGTCCGTCCGCGGTAGAACCGGGTGTGTTTCGGACCACGATCTGGAGCGACCTCGAGGACGCAGCCGCCGGTCACGCCAGCGCGGTCGAGGGCTTCGTCGCCCGTTACCGGCCGCCCGTCGTGCGCTACCTCCGCCAGCAAGGCGTGGACGCGCAGGCGGAGGACCTCGCCCAGGAGGTCTTCCTGCGCCTGTTCGCCCAGTCGGCCCTCGAGCGCGGCTTGGCCGCCCAGGGGCGCTTCCGCTCCTTCCTGCTCGGGCTGACCCACAACGTGCTGCTCGAGCACTGGCGGGCGCAGCGAGCGCTCAAGCGGGGGGGAGCGGCCCGCCACGTCTCCTTCGACCTCGCCCAGCACGACCTCTCCGCTCACCCCGGCCCGAGCGAGGAGGAGACCTTCGTGCGCTGCTGGCAAGAGCACGCGCTGCGCCTCGCGCTGGAGCGGGTCGGCGAGGAGCACCCCCGTCAGGGGGAGCTCTTGCGGCGCACGGCGCGCGGCGAGACCCCGGCCCAGATCGCCGACGAGCTCGGGCGCCCGGCCGGCCAAGTGCGGGTCGACCTGCACCGCGCGCGCAAGCGGCTCGCTCAGCGCGTGCGCGAGGAGATTGCGCGCTTCGCCAGCGACCGGGCCGAATACGAGCACGAGGTCGCCGCCTTCCTCGCGCGCCTTCCGGGTGGGTCGTGAGCGAGGACCTGTTCTCGCTGCTCGGGCGCGCGGACTTCGCCGACGACGAGCCTCCGCCCGCGGTCGGCGGCGGCCTGGAGCCCCTGCGCCCGCTGGGAGTCGGCGCGGTCCTCGGCGAGGCCTACCGCCTCGAGGCCCCCCTCGGCGCGGGCGCCATGGGGAGCGTGTTCGGCGGGCGCGAGCTCGCGACGGGGCGGAGCGTAGCGATCAAGATCCCCGCCCGGCGGACGAGCGAGCGCTTGCGGGCGCGCTTCGAGCGGGAGGCGCGCGCCGCCGCGCGCGTCGATCACCCGCACGTGGTGGCGGTGCACAGCTACGGCGCTCAGGACGGCACGCCCTACCTCGTCTGCGAGCTGGTCGAGGAGGCGCGCTCGCTGCGCGAGCTCCTCCCCGAGCTGCCCCTCGCGCGCCGCCTGGAGCTGCTGGAGCAGGTCGCGGCGGGCGCTGGGGCCGCGCACGCCGAGGGGGTCGTCCACCGCGACCTCAAGCCCGACAACGTGCTGGTCTCTCCGACGCGCGGCGCCCTCCTGGCCGACTTCGGGATCGCCCACGACGCCGAGGAGCTGATCCGCCTGACCCGGACCGGCGAGGTCGTGGGGACGCCCAGCTACATGGCTCCCGAGCAGCTCCAGGGGCTCAAGGAGCTGAGCTCCGCCGTCGACGTGTGGGCGCTCGGGGTCTGCCTCTACGAGGCGCTCTACGACGAGCTGCCCTTCAGAGGGCACTCGCTGGCCGAGCTGGTGGTGCAGATCACGGGCCGCGAGCCGAGCTTCCCGGCGCGCGCGGGGGCCACGCCCGCGCTGGTCGAGCTCTGCCGGCGGGCCCTCGCCAAGGACCCCGCCCAGCGCCCCGCGGACGGCGCCAGCTTCGCCCGGGCCCTCGCGGCGGCCCGGGCCCAGCCGCCCCCTCGCCGGTCGCGGGTCGCGTTCGCCGCCGCTGGGCTGCTGCTGGTGGGGCTGATCGGACTCGCGCTGAGCTCGTCTCCCGCCGCACCCAGGACCGCGAGCCCGACCCGCGAGGCGGAGCCCGCCGGGAGCTCGACCGGGCCGGCGCGCTCGCCGACGCCAGCGCCTCCTCGGCTGCAGCGCTGGCGGCGAGCCCTCTATCGGCAGGTCCGGCTCCACGGGGAGGAGCGCGTCTTGGCGGCGGTGAACGGCGCCCTGCTCCTCTGCGAGCCAGACGGCGCGCTGGTGGCGGAGCTGCCCGGCTATCGCCTCGACCGGGTCTATCTCCCGCCCGGGGTCGTCGAGAGCTCGCGCGGGCTCGATCTCGTGCGCGAGGACGGCCAGCTGACGAGCTACGGCTCCGTCCCCGCACGGGACCTCCTCGCGTGCGCGGGGGCTCCGCCGCGCGTGATCGCCTGGACCCGAGCCGAGCGGGAGCTCCACGTCCGCTGGGAGGGCGAGCTGCTGCCCCCGCGCACCTGCGAGCGGCCCCTGACCTCCCTGGCGGTCTCCGAGGCCTGCGTGGCGATCGGGGACGAGCGCGCGCTCACGGTCCTGAGCTTGCCCGAGCTGGCGCTCGTCGGTCGCCACCCGGTCGGGAGCCGGCTGCTGCGCTTCTCGCCCGAGGGCGAGCGCGTGGCCTTCGGCGGCCGCAACGGGACCGCCGGAGTCCTGGACCTGCGCACGGGGGGCGCCCCGCTGATGCTCCAACGCGAGCACCCCGCGACGCAGGGCATCGCCGGCTCGCTCTCGGTCATGGCGCACCTGGGGTCGGTGCGCGGGGTGGCCTGGAGCGCCGACGGGCGCTGGGTCTACACGGCCGGGAGCAGCTCCCGCTATGGGGAGGGGGTGGCGGTGTGGGACGCCCGCAGCGGGGCCTTGCGCGCCTTCGGGCTGCGGACCGAGGGGGGCTACAACAGCCTCGACGTCGCGGGAGAGCACCTGGTCTTGATCGGCGACGACGGCCAGCTCTACAGCGGCAGCGTGGAAGCGATCGAGCGCTTCGAGCGCCTGGCGGACGCCCTCCGCTGAGGGCTCAGCCCTTGCGGGAGGAGACCCTCCGTCCCTGGCTGATCACGAGGTTGCTCAGCGAGCGGGCCGAGGTGTAGGCCGACTGGACCTCCGTCAGGCTGCTGCCGGCGAAGCTGGTCGGGTCGCTCAGCTCGGCGGCGCTCAAGGAGACCCCCTTCTGGCTGGCGTAGGCGCCGGCGCCGGCCTGGTGGCGGGCGGTGCGGGTCTCGGTCCGCTGCAGGTAGAAGTGGCTGGTGAGGGGGTAGACGATCCCCTCGCCGACCTCGAAGGCGACCACGATCGGCGCCTCGCCGTATTTCTCGGCCATTTCGCGCGAGCTGACGAGGACGCGCACCCGCGGGTCGAGGACCTTGATCGGGTAGCTCGAGCCCTCCAGCCACCACAGGGGGTCGTCGTTCTCGTCGAGGAGCCCCTCGAGGAAGGGGTCCTCGACCTCCTCGAAGGCGACGCGCACCACGTCGTCGCCCGTGGCGCGCCGGTTGTAGGCGATCGTGCCCGGGAACACCCGCTCGATCACGTTGGTCAGCGCCCAGTCGGTCGTGACCAGCATGCCGCCCTGCGCCACGAAGGACTCGATCTTGGCCAGGCCCCGGGCGTCGATATCCCCGGGGCAGTTGACGAACAGGATCTGGTCGGGGTTGAAGCGGGCGGCCGCCACCTGCTCGGCCTGGATCCGGGTCGCCGGGATCTGGCACAGGTCGAACACCTGCCCGCCCTGGTCGTAGCAGCCGCGGACCACGACCACCTGGGTCTGGCTGAGGTGCTCGAGGTCCTCGGGCCGGCTGGCGGCGATCCGCGAGCGGGTCAGCTTGGCGGCCGAGCGGTAGCCTTCGATCATTCCCATGCTGCTGTCCTCCGCCTCTGAGACGCGGCTCGGCGCCGCCCCTCACGCGCGAGCGCCCTGCCCCCGTCATCCGGCTCTCCTGGGGGGAGGTTCCATTCGGTGGCTCGAGCCATCCGCGCTGGCTATGTTCTGCGTGTGGATGGCGCGCTCTTCGGGCAAATGGCGGTCGAGCAGGGGTTCTGCACCCCGGCCCAGCTCGAGTCAGCCCTCGCGCGCCAGGAGGCCCAGCCCAACAAGACCCTCGGCCAGACCATGGCCTCCATGGGGCTCCTCAGTCAGCCCCAGATCCACGCGCTCGAGAAGCTGCAGCAGGCGCTCGAGAAGGAGCAGGCCCGCGACCTGAGCGCGTCGGAGGAGGAGCTGCGCCTCACGGGCCTGACCCTGGGCGGCTGCCTGATCCTGGAGCGCCTCGGCGTCGGCAACATGGGCACGGCCTACCGCGCCCACCACCTGCGGCTCGACCGCGACGTGGTGGTCAAGGTGCTCCACCCGCGCATGGTCGCCGTCGAGGGCTACCTGGAGCGCTTCGCGATCGAGGCCCGCGCGGCCGCGATCCTCGAGCACCCCGCGATCGTCTCGGTCTACGACTTCGACTCCGACGGCGACTACCACTTCATCGTCATGCAATACGTCAAGGGCCAGGACCTGCGCCGGGTGCTCGAGAGCCGCGGCGCCATGGGCCTCAGGCGCGGGCTCTGGATCGCCGCCCGCACGCTGGAGGGGCTGGCCCACGCGCACGGCCACCGCCTGATCCACCGCGACATCAAGCCCGACAACCTGCTGATCACCCCCGAGCCGCGGATCAAGATCGCCGACTTCGGCCTGGTGCGGCGCATGACGGGCACCACGGGCGCCGACCTCGACGTCCTGGGCGAGATCATCGGCACCCCGCAGTACATGTCCCCCGAGCAGGCCAGCGGCGCGGGCGAAATGGACCACCGCTGCGACCTCTACTCGCTCGGGGTCACCCTCTTCGAGTTGATCGTGGGGCGGCCGCCCTTCATGGGCAACTCGACCTTCGAGGTGCTCGAGAAGCACATCCTCGAGCCTCTGCCCCAGCTGAGCGAGCACACCAAGGAGGCGATCCCGACCGAGGTCCAGGGCTTCCTCGAGCGCCTCTGCGCCAAGGACCCCGCGGACCGCTTCGCGGACTGCCAGGCCGCCCAGCAGGCGCTGACCGCCCTGCGGCACACCAGCCGCTCGACCACCACCAGCCTCAGCGCCTCGCGCGTGATCGCGGCGGACGACCCCTCGCGCGACCCCAACGACGCGGCCCCGGTCGTGAGCGAGTCGGCCCTCGAGGAGCTCAAGAAGCGGCTCAAGCGCAGCCAGAGCTTCGTGGCCTTCGAGATCGAGGAGGACGACGAGGACGAGGACCCGGGCGAGAAGCAGTCGATCCTCGAGGAGTCCTTCGAGGGGCTGGAGACGATCAGCGACGAGCTGAGCCAGGCCCGCAGGCGGCTGGAGCAGGCCAAGGCCGACCCCGAGCAGCGCGTGCCCGAGCTGATGAAGGAGATGCTCGACGAGGGCCACCTCGACGAGCTGATCTCGCTCGGCCCCGAGCTGGGCGCCCTGCTGCCGACCTCGCCCGCGGTGGGCTTCTTCCTCGGCCAGGCCCACGAGCGCAAGGGCGACCTCGAGGAGGCGCGCGCGCAGCTGGCCATGGCCTCGGCCTTCGCCCCGGACCACCTGCCGGCCCGCCTGCACCTCGCCCGCGTGCTGGTCGGGCTCAAGCGGGTCGACGACGCCGTGCAGACCCTGCAGGAGGCCTGCCGCTGGCACCCCAACTCGGCCAAGGCCGCGGTCCGCCTGGCCGAGGTGCTCTACGTGGTCAAGAGCGACCCCGCGGGGGCGGTGCCGGCCTACGAGCGCGCGATCGAGCTCTCGCCCTCGCGCTGGAAGATCCGCCTCCAGCTGGCCTGGATCCTGCATGAGCTGGGGCGCAACGAGCGGGCCCGGGCCGTGCTCGAAGAGGTGATCGCCTGGAAGCCCAACGCCAAGGCGGCCCACAAGCTGCTCAAGCGGGTCATGCGCCGCCTCGAGAAGGATGGCAAGACCAAGGAGCCCCAGCAGGAGGCCGAGACCGGACCCGACGGCCCCGGCCCCCGCACCAGCGCCTGCCTGCAGGCGATTCGCCTCGCGGGGGCCAGCGAGCAGTGGAAGCGCGCGCTCGAGGTCGCCGAGTCGGGCCTGAAGGACCGGCCGACCTCGATCCCGCTCCTGGTGGCCAAGGCCGAGGCGCTCGTGAAGCTCAAGCGGCTCAGCGACGCGGTCGAAGTCTACGGGCGGGCGCTCGCGATCGACCCCGACCACAAGGCCGCGACCGAGGGCCTGATCGCCACTCAGGGCCTGCGTCGGACCCAGCGCTTCAAGCGCAAGAAGAAGTAGCTGTAACTCCTGGGGGGCTGTAACTCCTGGGGGAGGCGCCCCCCAGACCCCCATCTTTGGGCTCAGAGTCGGCAGCGCGCTCACACGCTGAGCGTGGCTCCGGAGGGACCTCGTCCCTCAAGTGTGAGCGACAGAGCATGCCGACTCTTCTGAGGCACGATTGGAGAGCTCCTTGACCGGCGTCGCTCGGCTGCGCTGACGAGCGACCCTGGGAGGAAGGCTCTCGATCAGGTGCTCGCCCTGGTCGAGTTCGAAGCGCAAGAGTGGAAGTCGCTCGAGCGTCTCTCTCCGCCCTCTACACGGTTCGTCCCACGATGGGACGCAAAGGGCAGCCGTGAACGATGGGCACTCCAAATCCTGAAACCGATCCCCCAGCGAGACCGATCGCTCGTTACGTTTCAGTGACTTAGGCGTCTCGGCGAACGGCCTCTCGATTGCACTAGCCCCCCGTGGGATTCGAGAGGTGCTGTTGTGAGTCGTTCGCTCGTTGCTTCGCTGACCATGATCATGGCCCTGGGGTTGATCGCCGCCGGGTGCTCCAAGGGCTCTTCCTCCAGCGGGAGCGCCTCCACCGCAGCGGCGGTGACCTCCGGCGCGATCGGGAGCGTGGCCTCCCGCGACGGCGGCGGCTACGCCTGGACGAGCTCGATCTCGCTCAACCTGACCTCGGGCGGCTCGGTCGACGCGATCGCCGTCGTCGAGAGCGTGGTCCTCGCGACCGCGAACCCGACCGCAGAGGTCGCGGAGCTCTCGATCTCGAGCGTTCAGACCACCACGCTGACCGCCACCGGGACCGGGTTCATCTTCCAGCCCACCAGCCTGGCCGTGGTCGGCTCCTCGGCCTACGCCGGCGCGACCGACCTGACCTTCGACGGCGCGGGCGATATCTACCTCCGCCAGGGCAGCGTCTGGACCCGCGTGGTCGACGGCGACCAGCGCAGCATGGTCGTGGCGACCCTCAGCGGTGAGATCTACGGCTTCGGCGGCTCCCCCGAGCAGGCCTCGACCGTCCACAACCTCCCCGTCGGCGGCACCTGGCAGAGCCGCAGCGACCTCTTCCCCAACGACTGCCTCCCCACCGTCGCGATCCCTCACTTCGGTGAAATGTGGGTCGGCGCCGGCCCCTCGACCCCCAGCGGCTCCGCCTGCCTGTTCCGCGGCAACTACGCCAACGGCTTCCAGCAGGTGGCCCTGCCCTTCAGCGTCAACAACGCGGCCACCGTGCAGAAGGTCACCGCGCTGCTCTCGACGAGCAGCGGGATCGTGGTCGCGGTCGGCGAATACGACCTGGCGACCAACGCGGTCCAGGGGGGCTCGCTCTGGATCAACGGCTACAACGGCCTCGAGCTGATCGAGAGCTTCACCCAGGACGCGCCGATCTCGCTCGCCTTCCAGGACGGCACCGTCTACGCCGGCACTGAGACGGGTCGCCTCGTCTACCGCGATCCCCGCGGCCAAATGATCGACGAGCCCAACCTGCCCCGCAGCCAGGGCGTGACTGCGCTGGCCAGCAAGGACAGCGGGATCCTGGTCCTGGGCCTGCGGACCGTCAACGGCGCCAAGGTCGTGGCGCGGATCGGGAACAGCTACAGCGGCAGCACGGGCGGCACGGGCGGCACCGGCGGCACGGGCGGCACGGGCGGCACCGGCGGCGGCACCAGCTACCTGGCGACGGTCAAGCCGCTGCTCCAGGCGAGCTGCGTCGGCTGCCACGCGACCATGGCGACGGGCTACACGCTCAGCAGCGGGCTCAGCGACGACAACGCGGACTTCAACGCGACCCTGGGTCAGGTCGACACCACCAGCCCCAGCGCGAGCGCGCTGCTCGCCAAGGCCAGCGGCGACGTGGCCCACGCCGGCGGCGCCCTGTGGGCGAGCGGCTCGAGCCAATACGACGCGGTCCTGCAGTGGATCCGCGACGGCGCCGCCTTCGACGGCGGGTCGGCCTCGACCACGGCCCCCGCGACGCCTGCGGTGCCCACCGATCCGACCTACCTGGTGGATATCAAGCCGATCATGGCCTCCTGCGCCGGCTGCCACAGCGGCCTCGGGGACATGCCTCTCTCGGCGGGCCTGACCGACGACATGGCGGACTACATGTCGATCGTGAACGAGACCAGCACCAACAACCCCGCCGGCTCGAACCTGCTCGTCAACGCCACGGGCGGCGACGGGCACCCGGTCGCCCTCTTCGCGGTCGGCTCGGTCAACTACGACACGATCCTGACCTGGATCCAGAAGGGCACGCAGTACCAGTAAGCCACTGCCCTGCAGTCTCTTATCCCGAGTGGGCTCCCCATACCTGGGGAGCCCGCTAACGTTTAGGAGTCAGCCGGGGCTGGCCTATGAGGTCTCATGGAGCTGTTGCAGCGCGAACCCGAGTCCGAGAACGATTCTGACCTGGGCTTCGTCGACGAGAGCCCTGACTCGGCCGAGGTCCTCTACGAGGATCACGGCTCCGACGACTCCCCCGAGCCCGAGCTCCTCGAGAGCGCCCCCGAGCGCCCCGGCGACCACGAGCCCGAGGACTCGGGCGACGTGTCCGACGTGGGCCTGGTGGACGTGTCGCCCCTGGCCAGCGACCAGGGCCCGGTCCTGGTCGAGCCCCCGCTCCCCGGCGTCTCGCCGGCCAAGGTCCCCGCCAAGATCGTCGTCAAGCCGAAGGCCAAGGACGAGCCCGCCAAGAAGGCCGTGCGCCGGATCGAGATCCCGGCCACCGGCACCCTCGCGACCTACGCGACCTGTCCCGCCTGCGAGGCGCGCAACCCGCCCGACTCGCTCCGCTGCGGTCGCTGCGCCGAGGAGATCCCCAGCGCGATCCCCACCCACCGCTCGCCGGGGCGGCGCGCGATCCAGCTCGGTCAGGCGCGCCGCGCCAACCAGGAAGGGGTCGCCGCCGAGCTCCTGCCCGAGCACGTGCGCGAGCAGATCGCGGCCGCCAAGCAGGCGAGCGAAGAGCACACCCGGGCCGCGGTCGTGCGCCGGGAGAGCTTCCGCCGCACCACCATGGCCGCCGTCGCGGCTGTGTTCGGGCTCGGCTCCCTGCTGAGCCTCTCGACCTCGCTCGGCTGGCTCGGCGCGCTGTGGGTGATCGCGGACGGCGCGATCGGCGCCGGCCTGGGCCACGGTCTGATCCGCTCGAACCTCGACCGCCTCCGCTGCGGGGCCCTGTTCTCGGTCGCCGCCGGCGCGAGCACCGTGATCAAGTCGATCGTGATCCTCAGCCAGCTCGGTCAGCTCGCGGTCGGCTTCGTGCTCCCCGGCCTGGTCGCCTTCACCGGCCTCGCCTTCCTGACCGGCTTCTTCGTCACCATGACGATCGAGAGCCGGGTCATGGACCAGCAGCTCTAGGCCCGGCTCCTCCGAAGTTCGCATGCCCGGCACGGGCACGGCCGACCATCCCACGCGACTCAGGCCACGCTCGCGAGGCGAGGGCGTCCAGACGTGGCGCTGAAGGAGGAAAGCAGGAACCAAGGAAGGACAGGAAGGCTGCGGCTGCCCGGCAGGCGAGAGCACTCACTCGAGGACTTCGTGGCGCGGGAGTCATGAAGTTCTTGTTTGAGCGAAGGCCATCTCCTATTCTCCCGCCAACCTCAGCCTGAGGACCCGAAAGGGGAAAGTGGGGGAACCTGGGGCGGCCGCGGCCGCTCCAGGTTCTTCGCTGTACGGGCCGCCCTTCCTGCTCCTGCTCTCCTCCTTCAGTAGCCGCCACCAGACGGCCGTCGAGCCAGCGAAGCAACTCGAGTAGCCCTGGTCGCGAGTGTTCTGGTGCAACAGCGGGCAGACCTTGGACATGCCTTCGCTAAGACTCACCACCCCCCTCGACTCCGAGCAGCGGGTCGCAGGGTGCCAGCCCTCGCCACGCCGGACGCTTCCGCCCTCAGCTAAGCGGGAGGTCGCGATCATGGACCTCCGCGCGGGGCCTTCCCCACCGCGAGCCCCACCATGATCGCGGCCTTCCGCTTAGGGACGGAGGATCGTGACGGCGCAGAGGGCCTCGTCGAAGCCCAGCAGGCCGCCCCCGTTGTGCGCCAGGCCGACGCGGGCTTCGCGGGCCTGGCGCTCGCCGGCCTCGCCGCGCAGCTGGGTCGCCAACTCGGCGACCTGGGCGATCCCGGTCGCGGCCAGGGGGTGGCCCTTGGAGACCAGGCCGCCCGAGGTGTTGAGCGGGCGCTCGCCGCCGAGGGTCGTGTGCCCCGCGCGCGCGTAGGCCGCGCCCTGGCCCTCCTCGCAGAAGCCGAGCGCCTCGCAGAGGCGCAGCTCCGCGAAGGCCGTCGCGTCGTGGACCTCGGCCAGGGAGACCTGGCTGGGCACGACCCCGGCCCGCTCGTAGGCCCGCGCTGCGGTGCCCTTGGCGGCGGGCTCGCCGCCGAGGGGGGCGAAGAGCCCGCCGCCCAGGACGCAGGCCGCGACCTCGACCGCGCGGGCGCGGGCGCGGGCGCCGGCGCGCTCGAGGAAGGCCCGCGAGCAGATCAGCGCCGCCGCGGCGCCGTCGCCGATCGGCGCGCACATGCTCTTGGAGAAGGGGCCGCAGAGGACGTCCTCTGCCAGGACCGCGTCGGCGCTGATGGGCTTCTTGCGCTGGGCCAGCGGATTGAGCGCGCCGTGGCCGCGGTTCTTGCTGGCCACGAAGGCCAGGTCCTCGCGCGTGACCCCGTGGGCTTGCATGTGCGCCTCGGCCGCGAGGGCCACCGCGTCGAGCACCACGACTCGCTGCTTGCTCGGCGCGAAGGTCAGGCCGGCCGCCTCGGCTTGGCTGGCGTAGTGCTCCTGCCACAGCCGGAGGTCGAGCTGGTCGAGGGCGCCCAGGAAGATCCCGACGGTGCGGAAGGGGTCGTCGGGCACGATCGTCTTGTCGACGCCGACCACGAGGCACAGCTCGAGGTCCCCGGCTCGCACGGCGGTGACCGCGCCGTGCAGGGCGGCGGCGCCCGTGGCGCAGGCCGCCTCGACGTTGACGACCGGGAGCCGCTCGGGGAGGCAGGCGTCCTCGCCCCGCTGGAGGGGTCCGAGCACGACCTGTCCGCCGAGGTTGGCCTGGCCGAACACCGAGAGGGCGCAGCTGCCGAAGTAGGCGCCCTCGATCGGGGCGCGGCCCTCGCTCAGGCCCGCGTCGGCGAGGGCGGCGCGGACCGCCTCGGCGGCGAGGTCCTTGTGGGTGCGCGCGGCGTGCACGCCGAAGGGCGTCAGGCCGACGCCGAGCAGGAAGGCTTCGCTCATGATGACTCCTTGCAAGTGGCGACGAGGCCGAGCACCCTACGGCATGACGCGACTCGAAGACGCCCCATACCTGAGGGGACCGCACCGTCCCGTCGACGGCGAGCACGACGCCTGCGAGCTGCAGCCCAGCGAAGGCGAGCTGCCGACCTGGCTCTCGGGCCAGTTCGTGCGCAACAGCGGCAACCCACGCTTCGCGCCGCCGGGGCGCTACCACTGGTTCGACGGCGACGGGCTCCTGCACGGCGTCGAGCTGCGCGAGGGGCGCGCGACCTACCGCTCGCGCTTCGTGCGCACCCGCGCCTACGAGCTCGAGGAGGAGGCGGGGCGCGCCTTGTGGGGCGGCCTGCTCGAGCCCCTCGACCCGCGTCACCCCCACGGTCCGATCAAGGACACCGCCAACACCGACGTGATCGTGCACAACGGGGTCGTGCTGGCGACCTGGTGGCTCTCGGGTCAGCCCATGGCGATCGAGGTCCCCGAGCTCACGACCCGCGGGCCCGAGACCTTCGGCGGGGCCCTGCGCCACTCCATGTGCGCCCACCCCAAGGTGTGCCCCCGCACCGGCGAGCTCTTCTTCTTCGGCTTCGACCTGCTGCGCAAGCCCTACTATCACTTCGGCTGTGTGAGCGCCGAGGGCGAGCTGCGCTACGTGCAGGAGGTCGACCTCCCGCGGGCCTACGTCGCCCACGACATAGCGATCAGCGAGAACTACGTGGTCCTGCTCGACCTCGCGCTCGGCTACGACCGCGCCGCGCTGGCGCAGGGCAAGCGCAAGATCGGCTTCGACCGCTCGGTCCCCGCGCGCTTCGGGATCGCGCCGCGGGCCGGCGGCGAGATCCGCTGGTTCGAGGCCAACCCCTGCTACGTCTATCACACGATCAACGCGCACGAAGAGGGCGATCAGATCGTGCTGACCGCCTGCCGGATCGAGGACCCGGTCCCCAGCGAGCTCGCGCGCGACTCGGCCCGGCTGGACTCGATCTCGCTCGAGCCCTACCTCTACCGCTGGACCTTCGACCTCAGCAGCGGCGCGGTCCGCGAGGAGCAGCTCGACGAGCGGCCGACCGAGTTCCCGCGCGCCGCCGACGCGCTCCTGACCACCGACCTGCGCTTCGCCTACGCCCCGCGCGTCGCCCCGCGCGAGGACCTGCTCTTCGACGGGCTGATCAAATACGACCTCCGCTCGGGCGCCGCGACCACCTTCGAGCTCGAGCAGGGCTTCCTGGGCGAGGTGGTGTTCGTGCCCGAGCCGGGGAAGGGCGACGAGGACGCCGGCGTGCTCGTGACCCTGACCAGCAGCGACGAGGGGAGCGAGCTGCTCGTCCTCGACGCCAGCGACCTCGGCGTGCGCTGCCGCGCGCCCCTGCCGCGCCGGGTCCAGCCGGGCTTCCACGCCTGCTGGGCGCCGCTCTGAGCGAGGTCCTGCGCCCCCTCGCGCCGGGGCTCTGGGATCACCGCCAGCACCTCCAGACCATGGGCCCGCTCTGGGTCCCGCGCCGCATGACCGTGATCGAGGTCGGCGGCGGGCTGCTGCTCCACTCGCCCAACGAGCTCAGCCCGGCCCTGCGCGGCGCGCTGGACGCCCTGGAGGCGCCCGTGCGCTGGCTGGTCGCGCCGAGCGTCATGCACACCGCCTTCCTGGCGGACTACCAGGCGGCCTACCCCGAGGCGCTGCTCTTTGCGGCCCCGGGCCTCGAGCACCTCGGCGGCGCGCCGCTGACGGACGCGACCCGCGTCGGCGGCGAGGACGCGCCCTGGGCCAGCGAGGTCCGCCACCTCCAGACCGAAGGGGTCCCGCGCCTGAACGAGGTGGCCTTCTTCCACGCCCCCAGCCAGACGCTGGTCTTGACCGACTTCGCCCACGACGTGGGCCCGGACAACCCCTGGCTGACGCGGACCGTGTTCCGCGCGATCGGCGGCTACGGCCGGATCGGGCCGACGCGCTACTTCCGCTGGCTGGTCGAGGACCGCGCCGCGGTCGCGCGCTCGGTGGAGCGGATCTGCGCCGAGTGGGAGTTCAGCCGGGTGTTGGTCGGGCACGGTCGCGGCGGCGCCTGCGCCCCGGACGAGCTGCGCGCCGCCTTCCGCGCCTATGGAGCCTGACATGCAGACCGAGTTCGTCGCTGCGCGCGAGCGCTTTCGCTACGCCACCCCCGACGACCTGCCCGCGATCGTCGGCATGCTGCAGGAGGAGGCGGTCGGGCGCTGGCTGTTCTTCCTCCCGGCCCCGGTCGCGGCCTTGGAGGCCTACCTGGGCCCCTTGATCGAGGCGCAGGGCCGCGAGCTGGGCGAGGGCTCGCTGCCGGCCGGGGCGACCTTCGTGGTCGAGGACCTCGAGGGGGGCTTCCTCGGCATGGCCGCGGCGTTGGGCGTGGACGGTAGCCCGGGTGGCTTCGAGATCGGCTACCAGCTCGCGGAGGCCTCTTGGGGACGGGGGGTGGGCACCCGCAGCGCGCGCTTCGTCGCGGCCTGGGCCGTGTACCTCCAGCAGGCCTACCGGCTCGAGGCCTCGCTGCTCGCGGGCAACGAGGCCTCGCGCAAGATCCTGAGCGGAGTCGGGCTCGTGGAGGAGGGGCGGCGTCCGGGCTACCGCCTCAAGGACGGGGTCCGCCACACCCAGCTGCTCTATGGGGCGGTGATCGACGAGGCCCTGCGCGCGCGGCTCGCGCCGGACGCCCGCCAGGCGGGCCTGCTCACCTGAGCCGGGGCTACTTGTTCTCCTTGGCCTTGGGGTCGAGCGCCAGGGTCAGGCGCTTGACGTCGCGCAGGCGGACCGTCGTCTTGAACCCGTTGCTCGCGTAGGTCCCGCGCAGCTCGAGGCTGGCCTTGACCGTGCCGCTCAGCTTGCGGCCCTCGGGCTTCTCGGCCTCGACCTCGAGGTTGAGCGTGATCCGGTCCTCCTTGCGCTCGCCGACCTCGATCGCGCGCAGCTTGGCGAAGGGGACCTCGATCGAGGCCGCCCCGCGCTTGAGCACCAGGGTCTTGGACTCCTTGCCCGCCGCGCCGCCGAAGAGCGAGACCTCGGGGACGAAGAGCACGACCTGCGTGACCTGGAAGGGCTTGCCGCCCTCCTTCACGTAGCGGTCCGTGATCGTGGCCTGATAGACCTTGGGGTCCATCTTCTTCTTCTTTTGCGGCTTCTTCTTCCCCCCCGCGTCGTCTCGCTCGCTGCCGCCCTGGTTCGCCTTGGTGTCGCGGCTGGTCGGGGCGGGCTCCTTCTCCTGGGCCACAGCACCCTCCTCGGCGGCGCAGCCAATGCCGAGGAGCAGGACGAGAACTAGCCACTTGGATCGCATGGGAGCCTCCGGGGAGGGTGGATCCTAACGGCAATCCTTCTCCACGCGAGGCGAGGTATCCCTGCGCAAAGAACCCCCGGAGGCGGCTCGACGTGGACCGTCCACGCCTCGCCGCCCCCAGGGATCGCCTCAGGAAGAGAAAAGGTGAGTCCTGCTCAGAGCAGGACTCGGTGGACCTGGAGGGGGCGCACGCGGCCGGCCGAGCGCAGCACGGGCTCAAGTCGTGCGGCTCAGAAGGGTTGGGGCAGGGAGCCTTCGTCTCGTCGACGGGCAGATCTTGCCCGTTCCTCCCAGCCTCGTTTCGTCCAGCGTTTCAGCGCTCGGATCGAGGGCTGGCCGCTAAAGCCGGCCTCTTCCTCGTGCCGAAGAGACGAAGGTCGAGCGAACGAACCCGAGAAAGGAGCCGCGCGTGCAACTCCAAGCCTGGACCCTGGCGGCGCTGCTCCTGCTCTCTCTGGCCGGGCTGGCGAGCGCGGGGCCCTACGCCTACGAGGGGCCGAGCGTCGAGCGCTCGCCCAGCGAGCTGGCCAGCGCCCAGGCCGTGATCGAGCGCAGCGCGGGCGCGTCCGAGCTGAGCGCGCCCCTCGAGCTGGAGCTGCCCCGCTACCGGGCCCGCGCGCTCGAGGTCGACCCCTGGCGGCTCGAGGAGCTGGCGCCCGAGGGGCTCGAGCTGCGGATCCCCCTGCACCGCGCGCTCTGCTTCGCCGTCTCGGCGGACCTCAGCGGCGGCCTGCCGCGGCTCGACGCCGTCGACGGCGACACCTACTTCTGCGCCGGGTTCGAGCTGAGCTTGAACCGCGACTGGGTCCTCTTCGCGGAGGACTTCCAGCCGGCGAGCGGGGTCGTGGGAGGCGGGCCGGTCGAGGAGGGTGAGGCCGCCCCAGCCTACAGCTGGGACGGGCACCAGCTCGCGATCGGGACCCGCTGGCGGGTGAGCGAGCAGCTCGAGCTGCGAGCCGAGGCTCGCCTCTACGCGCTCTCGCTCACGCAGCGCCGTGAAGCGATCGGCTTCGCCCTGGGGCTAAGCTTCCGCCTCTGAGCCGGTCTTCTTCTTGCGGCGCCGACGGCGGCGCTTCTTCTTCTTCTTGCCCTCGTCTCCGTCGAGGTCGATCGGGGTCACGCCCCGGTCTGGCCCGCGCTCGAGGTCGCCGTCACGGGGGCCGCCGCCCCCGCCGCCGCTTCGGCCGCGCCGCCGCTTGACCACGTTCTCACCCTGCTCGAGCTCGATCGAGTCGGGATCGACCTCGGTCGGCGCGTCGAAGCTCACGTCCGTGGGGGCCAGCTCGACCGGCCAGGACGCGTGCTTGTGCAGGTAGGTGGCCAGCATTTGGCCGAACTCGTCCACGCCATCGATCTGGGTAGGGGCGGGCACCAGCTGGCCCGCGACGTAGGGAGAGCGGGGGAGGCCGGTCAGGCCCTCCTCCACGGTGCTCTTCACTTCGTGGATCTGGTCCTTGTAGGAGATGAGCAGCTCGTAGAGCTCCTCCTGCCGACTGCGAATGTCGGCGACCTCCTCCCGAATCGTGGCGAGGAGGCGGAGGATCTGTTGCTGATCGGTCACGTCGCTCCTCTGGGCTCGCGCTGCCCCCCAAGCTACCGGCGTGGGTGGGTGTTGCGAGCCGGTCTGGGCTCACCGCAGCACTGCCCACCTGGGCTGCCCACCTGGGTGTGTGGCGCCCCGCCGCTAAAGCGAATGGCGACGGGAGGTTGCGACACACTCGGCTGACGCTGAGCCAAGGTCGCACTATAGCCGTCCCGCTCAGCCCCGTCCACGTCGATTGGTCCCTGCTCCCCCCCTGCCAGACCGTTACACTTGGCGTCCTCCCATCGGCACCGCTTATATGAACGCCTACCCGCGCGAAGGGCAGAACTGGGCCCACTTCGAGATCCGCAGCGAGATCGCGCGCGGCAACATGGGGGTGGTGTACCGGGCCTTGGACACGCGCACCAAGCGGGAGGTGGCGCTCAAGATCCTGGTCGGGGGGCACGACAACCCCGACGCTGTGGAGCGCTTCAAGCGCGAGGCCAAGTCGCTCGCGCGCTGCAATCACCCCAATATCGTCAACGTTCACACCTACGGCGTGACCCAGGGCTTGCCCTTCCTGACGATGGACTACGTGCCGGGGACCACGCTCCAGGAGCTGCTCGACCGGGGCGCCCTGCCCCTGCCGCGGGCCGTCGACCTCCTCGGCCGCATGGCGCGCGGACTCGACCACGTCCACAGCCGCGGAGTCCTGCACCGCGACGTCAAGCCCGCCAACGTCCTGATCGGCGCCGACGGCACCCCCCGGATCACCGACTTCGGCCTGGCCAAGCTCAGCGACGCCTCGATCTCGCTCACCCAGGACGGGGACATCATCGGGACCCCGATCTTCATGTCCCCCGAGCAGATCCAGGGCCAGCAGAAGCTGGTCGGGCCCTCGACCGACGTGTGGGCCCTGGGCGTGATCCTCTATCAAATGCTCACCAACGAGCTCCCCTTCCGGGGCCGGACCGTCGACCAGGTCAGCCAGGCGGTGGTCCAAATGGAGCCGACCCCGCCGCGCGAGCTCCAGGGCGGGGTCCCCGAGGACCTCGAGCGGATCTGCCTGGCCGCCCTCGCCAAGGACCCGCGTCAGCGCTACGGCAGCGGCGGCGAGCTGGCGCGGGACCTCGAGGCCTACCTCCGCGGCGACCGCGTCCTGGCCGGGCAGGTGACCCCCATGGTCCGCGCGCGGCGCGCGGCGCGCTTCGTCAAGCTCCACGCCGGGCCGGTCGGAGCGCTGGTCGTCAGCGTGCTCCTGCTCTGCGGCGTGCTCGGGCTGCACCTCTTCTTCGAGGCGCGGGCCCGCGCCACGGTGGAGGCGGAGGAGCGCGAGAAGTCCGAGCGCCTCGAGGACCTCGTCGCGACGGCGCTCGCCGACGCCAAGCGCGCCCTGGCCGACCGGCGCCCGGACCTGGCCCTCCAGGCCGCTCAGGAGGCCCTGCGCAAGGTCGAGCAGGCCGAAGACGAGCAGCCCGAGCACCAGGCCGCGCTGAGCGCCGCCGCGTCGCGCGCGCGGATCGCCCTCGGCAGCCCGCCCGAGGAGGCCGCGACCGCGGCCACCGCCTTCGTGAGCGCCTTCCTCGCCAGGCAGCAGCTCGCCGACGGCCAGGCCGCCGTCGACTACTACTGGCACAGCGCGCGCCCCGACCTGGGCCCCCTGGCCGAGGCGCCCCTCAAGCGGCTCTCGACGGTCAGCGATCCCGCCTGGCTGCGCCTGATCGTTCGCCTCTGCCTGCTCGCCGGCGAGGAGCGCCCCTGGCGCGTGCTCCTCGACCGCCCCGGCCCCCTGCGCGATCAGGCGCGTCAGCTCGAGGCCGCCTGGCTGCTCGATCACCAGCGGACCTCGGAGGCCTTCGTCCTGCTCGATCAGCTGCCCTTCGGCGACGCGCCCTTGCTCCACGCGCGCTACCTGCGCGAGGTCCAGGACCTCGAGCTGCAGCTGCGCGGCGCCAAGCTGAAGGCGCCCCTCGCAGGGGTCCAGAGCTGGATCGAGGCCCACGAGCGCCTGACCGCGCTCGCCAAGCAGGAGGGCGGCCTCGAGGAGCGGATCCACGCGGCCGCCGCCGAGGCCGAGGTCGCGCTGATCCTGGGCGAGAGCGCGCGCGCCAGGGCGATCCTGAAGGCGGCGCGCACGCGCCCCCTCCCGAGCGAGCTCGAGGCCGAGCTCGAGCTCCCGCTCCTCGTCGCGCGCGCCCTGCGCCCCCAGGGCAGCGCCAGCGACGAGGGCCTGGCGCGAGACCTGGCCGGGCGCCTGCCGCGGATCGACCCCGCCCTGCGCGCCCGCCTGGCGCGCCTGACGCGGGCCATGCGCCTGAGCGAGGTCGCCTACCCCCTCCCCGTGGCGCGCGACGCCGAGCGAGTCGACCGCCTCAGCGACCACCTGTTCAGCGTGATCGGGGCCGTCGCGCTCCAGCGCCTCGGCAGCGGGGCGCACGTCCTGAGCGACGCGGTCCAGAGCGGCCCCCTCGGCGAGCCCTTCGTGGTCGCCGAGGCCAAGCGCGGCGTGCACCCGCTCTTCAACAGCGCCGCCGGGCTGCACGCCACCCTCAGCAACCTGGGCATGTCGGAGGACGAGCGCGACCGGATCCGCGAGCTGTGGCTGGCGCGGGTCCCCTGGCTGCGGCACCCGACCTACTCCTTGGCCCGCCGCATGATCGTGGACGGGCTGCCGCTCAAGCCCTCGGAGCTGCTCCCGCACCCGGCGCCGCTCGGCCTGCAGGAGGGGCGCCTGCTCCTGGCGCGGGTCCAGGGCGAGGGCTGGCGCGAGGCCTCTCGTCGCGCGAGCCGCGCGCTGGGGCTCGCGGTTCGTCAGCGCCCCGCGGACCTCGACACCCGCCTGGCGCGGGCCGAGCTCTTCTTGCGCATGGCGGCCTGCGTGCGCGCAGGCGGGGAGCGAATGCGCCTCTGGGGTCGCGCGCTGAGCGAGGCGGCCGCCGCCGTGGCCTGCTCGTCGGGCTCGGCCGCGGCGCGCAGCCTCTTCCTCCAGGCCTTGTGGGTCGCCGACGGGGTCGAGTTCGCCCGCCTCAACAAGCCGGACGCCGAGGGCCGACCCTCGCGCTTCGACGAGTGGCTCACGAGCGAGGGCACCTGCCTCAACGCGGCGGACGTGCTCCTGATCCGCGCCCTGCGCAGCGACCAGCCCAACCAGGCCCTGATCGACGCGGGCGCCAGCGCCCCGCGGCGCGCGCTGCTCGCGATCGCGCGGCGGCGGCTCTCCTTCCTGGAGCGCGCCCGCGGCGGCGAGCCCAAGGGCGCCGCCGAGGAGCTGGCGGACCTGCTCGAGAAGCACCGCCAGGCCTCGCCCGAGGCCGAGCAGCTCTGGATCCAGGGTGAGCGCCTGTTGGCCGAGCCGACCCTCGCCCTGCACCGGCTGCTCGAGGGCAAGAGCGCCCTCAGCGCCGAGGACCTGCAGCGGGCCGAGGTCCAGGCGGGCCTCGCGCCGCCCGAGGGGGCCAGCGAGGAGCAGGCGGGCCACCCGGGCCGCCAGGCGGCGGCGGCCCGCGTGCTGCTCCTGCTCGACCACCTGGGCCGGCAGGAGGCGCCGACCCACGCCGGCTGGCTGAGGGGCCGCGAGCTCCTCGAGGAGCTGTGGCGCGAGCGCCCAGGGCGCGGCTGCAACGCGCTGCAGGTCATGCTCGCGCTCTGGACCCGCGTCCCCGAGCCAGCCCTGGCCCGCGAGGTCGTCCACCTCGCGCGGGGCGTCAGAGACACCTTCCTCGAGCAGGTGGCAGGGCTCGAGCAGGGGCGCCGCCCCAAGTTCCTGGCGCATTCCCGGATCGCCGACTGGGCGCAGCTTTTCGGGCAGAAGGAGGGCGAGTAGTGGGCAACGAGCGATCGGGAGGCTGCGGGGCGGGCATGGCGATCCTGGTCGCCGGGACCCTCTTGCTGGGCCTGGCCGGGGGCATGGCCTATCTGGCCCAGGCTCGCCGCCACGAGGCCGAGCGGGCCATGCTGGAGGTCGCGCGCGAGGAGGCCCTCCGCGCGCGCGAGGCCGAGCTGCGGGCCGAGGCCCAGCGCGCCGAGCGCGAGGCCGAGGAGCGGACCAAGCGCGAGGCCGAGCTGGCCGAGCGCTTCGCGCGGGAGGCCGAGGGCCAGCCGGAGGCGCGCGCGCCCGCGGCGTCCGCGGAGGCGGCGCCTGGCGTCAAGGTCGGCGTGCGCCTCAAGGTGTTCCGCCAGGGCAAGCTGACCGGGGTCGACTACGAGGTGCTCGAGGTGCGCGGCACCCGCGCGCGCGTCCGCCGCCCCGGCGCCACCGACGAGGTCCAGACCTGGCTCGACTTCGCGCAGATCCCTCGCTACGACCTGCTGCCTGAGTAGTGAGCGAGGGGGCGCAGCCAACTCCGCCGGACGCAGCTCCTCTGCTCGCGGGCGCGCGCTATCACAAGAGCAAGGTGATCAGCTACGTCGCGCTGCACCTGCTCTGCCTGACGGCCTTCCTGGTCCCCTTCAGCTGGGACTGCCTGGCGCTTTGCGTCGGGCTCTACTACTTCCGGATCCTCGGGATCACGGCCGGCTTCCACCGCTACTTCTCCCACAAGAGCTTCCAGACCAGCCGCGCCTTCCAGCTCCTGCTCGCCCTGTGGGCCAACACGGCCTTCATGCGCGGGCCGCTGACCTGGGCGCGGGCCCACCGCCACCACCACCGCGTCAGCGACGCCGCCGAGGACTTCCACTCCCCCGGCCAGCTCGGGCTGGCCTTCGCGCACACGGGCTGGTTCCTGACCCAGGACTACGACGAGGCCAACACGCTGCCGGTGCGCGACCTCGAGCGCTGCGGGGAGCTGCGCTTCCTCGACCGCCACTACTGGATCCCGACCCTGGGCCTGGCGCTGCTCTGCTACCTGGGCGGCGGCCTGCCCTGGCTGATCTGGGGCGGCTTGATCAGCCTGATCCTCAGCTGGCACGGGACCTTCACGATCAACAGCCTGGCCCACCGCTGGGGCAGCCAGCGCTACGCCACCGGGGACGAGAGCCGCAACTCGCTCTTGCTCGCGCTGCTGACCTGCGGCGAGGGCTGGCACAACAACCACCACCACCAAATGAACGCCGCGCGCCAGGGGCACCGCGTCTGGGAGTGGGACCCGACCTGGTACCTGATCTGGCTGTGGAGCAAGCTGGGCCTGGTGTGGGAGGTGGTCGAGGTCGACTGGGAGCGGGCGGAGGCCTCGCTGCTGCAGCGAAACCCTGGCCCGAGCGAGGGGGCGCTGTCACCCTAGGGGCATGAGCGCGACGCACCCTGGCGCCTCCGGTGAGACGGAGCCCGAGCGCGAGTTGGAGACGACCCACAGCGAGCTCCGCCTGAGCCTCTTCGCGGCCGTGGACTCGGGCGATCGAGACGAGCTCTACCGGCTCTGCCAGGAGCACAGGGACGAGGTCCTCGACTCCTTCCCTGCCTGGCGGCGGGTCCCCGAGGAGGCGCGCGCGGACCCGCGCGAGCTCAAGCGCTACGCGAGCGGGCTCCTGGGCGTGGCGGCCTGCTTCGCCGAGCGCCTGGGCGAGCCGCAGCTCCTCGAGGCCCTGACCGGCGCCGACGCGCCGGGGAGCAACCCCCTGGTCGAGTGGGAGCAGGCGCTGACCGAGGCGAGCCTGCGGGCCAACCGCCTCGACTACGCGGGCGCGATCGAGCTCCTGGTCGACACCCTGATCGACACCCGCGACCTGCGCGGGAGCGGGGTCGACCACTACCTGCCGCGGACCTACGGGCTCCTGGGCGACTGCTACTTCCAGGCCGGCCGCGCCGCCGACGCGATCCAGCCGACCCTGCGCGCGCTCGAGGTCAGCGAGCGCAGCGGCGACGCCGACGCGCACCAGGCCTTCGTGGCGCGCCTCTACGAGGTGCACCGCTACCTGGGTCAGGCCGAGGAGGCCGCGCTCCAGGCCGAGGCCCTCGCCGAGACGCTGCCCGAGGGGCGCAGCGCCGAGTGGTTCCGGACCCAGGCCCGCCGCCTGCGCGAGGGCGAGCCCCTGTGCCGGGTCGCGCTCGAGGTCGAGGGCGAGCGGGTCGAGCTGCCCGCGGTCAGCCCCGAGCTGAAGGGTCCCTTCCGCTTCGTCTACGTGCGCAACCGCCCGCCCCTGCACCCGGCGCGCGTGTGGAACGAGCGCGGCGAGGCGGCCGGCCGGCGGGGCGAGGTCGAGGAGGCCTTCCAGGCCTTCGCGGCCGCGGCGGCGGCGGACCCCTACGACCCGCACCCGCACTATCAGCGCGGGACCTTGGCCCTCTACGCCGAGCGCTACTTCGAGGCGGTCGAGTCGCTGGCGCGCGCCGAGGAGCTGGCCCCCGGCTGGTTCGAGGTCCGCACCCGCCTGCGCCTGGCCCGCGAGCTGGCGCTCGGCACGATCAGCCGCCACCTGCTCGAGCTGGCCCGCGAGCTCGAGCGCGGCGACCTCGACCCGCGCGAGGGCCTCGAGAAGCTGGCCGCCGCCGACGAGGGCAGCCACCCGCTGCTCCTGCTCCACCACGGCCGCTGCCAGGCCCGCCTGGGCGAGGGCGAGCGGGCGCGCGAGGACTACGAGGCCGCGCTCGAGCGCGCCGAGGACGACCCGGCCTTGCGCACTCGCCTCCACCTCGAGCTGGCGCTGGTGTGCGAGGACGAGGTGCGGCGAACCCAGCTCGAGCGCGCGATCCAGCTCGACGGCCACCTGGTGGCCGCGGGCACCGCGCGCCTGCTCCTGGCGCGCCACTAGGAGCGTGGACGAGCGACTCCGCAGCCTGGAGCGCGTCGCGCAGGCCAACCCCGGCGACGAGGCCGCGGTCGGGGCCTACCTCGACGCGCTGACCCGCAAGGAGGGCCGCCAGGCCCGCTGGCGCGCGCTCTGCCGCCTGGTGGACGAGGGCGCGGGCTTCCTGTGCGAGGAGCTCGACGGCTGGATCCGCTGGACTCAGGAGCGCCAGAGTCGGGGTCTGGACGTGGGGCCGCGCGAGGTCGCGCTGAAGGAGCGCCGCTCCCCGGCGCCCTACCTCGGAGCGCCCGTCGCGCTGACCGAGCGCCGCCTCCTCTGCCGGGACAACGACCAGTGGAGCCTGGTGGACCTCGTGGACGAGACCCACTTCGCGCTCCCCTCGACCAACGAGCTGTGGCTGGTCGGCGACGACTTGCTCGTCCAGTCGCTCTCCGGCTTTTCGCTCTGGGACGGGGGGAGCGGCGAGCCGAGCGAGCGCTTCCGCTTCGCTCACAAGCAGACCTTTCCTCGCCTCGTCACGCGGGATCGCTTGATCTGCGAGGAGGTCCCCGACGACTGGGGCGAGGCCCACCTGATCTGCCTCTCCTTGAGCCCGGCGCGTCTGGGCGAGGAGCTGTGGCGGGTCCAGGGAGGAGGGCTCACCAGCAGCGCGTCCCTCTTCGCGGCCGAGGCGCGACTGGTCTGCCCGGGCTTCTTCCTGCGGGACCTGGCGAGCGGGGTCGCCCTGGCTGCCCGGGTCCCGCCGATCTGGACCCTCGGCTGCGCGATCCGCTGCGACGGGGGGCGCCTGGCCTATCAGTTCGTATCCCCCCACTCGGGGAAGACCGCGGTGTGCGACGTGGACTTCTTCACGGGCGAGCGCTTCGAGGGCCCCCTGCGCGAGACCCAGGGCCACACCAGCGACGTGCTCCAGGCGGGACCCGAGCACCTGGTCTACCTGAGCCACGAGAGCACGCGGGAGTCCTGGCTCCACTGCACGCGCCGGGACGAGGGGCGGCGCACCTGGTCGCAGCCCGTCGGGCCCGCCCGCGCGCTGGCGCTGACGCGGGATCGAGTGTGGGTCGGCGTGTTCGCGGACCAGGAGGTCGTCGTGCGCGCGTTCGCGCTGGACGACGGGAGCGCGCTCGGGGAGGTGACCCTGAAGGGGAGCTCAGCGGAGCGCGGCACCCTGGTGCTCGCGCCCCTGCGCGACGAGCTGCACGCGATCAAGTCGGAGCCCTCGGGGACCTGGCTCTACGTGATCGGGTAAGGAAGGCTCAGTCGGGCACGGGAACGGGAGGCCGTCGCAAAACTGGTGACTTGGTGGGACTGCAGACTCGCGTGGCGGGAACGGGTCGGGCGCGTCGTTTGAACCGCAGAGACGCAGAGAACGCTGAGTCTTCGCAGAGAATGGTCCTTCGAGTTCGTGCTGCACGATTCGGCCTCGGAGCCTCTGCGAAACCTCTGCGTCCTCGGCGTCTCTGCGGTGAATCGATCGTCCTTGTGCTTTCGCCTCGTCCATCCCAGGCGCAGTTCTCGCGACAGCCTCACGGGCACGGGAGAGGGTGAACCAATGCAAAAGGGGCGGCCGAAGCCGCCCCTTTCTGGTTCGAGCCGGGGCTCGACGCCGACTACTTGAAGTCGGGCTTGGTGATGTCCTTCTTGGCGCCCTTGTCGCAGCCGCCGCAGCCCTGCTTGGCCTTGGCCTTCTTGGCGTCGCCGCACTTCTCGGCGCACTCGCTCTCGCTGCAGCCGTCGCAGCCCTGGCCCGCCTTGCGGAACTTGGCGAAGCCGGCCTTCTTCTCCTTCTTGGTGGGCTTGGCGCTCGCCGCGAGGGCGACCTCGATGCTGTGCAGCTTCGCGGCGCTCTTCTTGCAGCCCTTGGCGGCGTGCGCCTCGAGGGCGGCGATCTGCTTGCTCGCGGTCTGCATGCACTCGGTGTTCAGCTCCTTGCTGACGACACCCAGGGCCGCCTTGCTGGTCTTGCAGCCCTTCTCGGCGCCGGCCATCCAGTGCTTCATCTTGGCGCTCATGGCGACCTGGGCGGGCTTCACGCTCGCCTCGAGGCTCGCCAGCATCTTCTTGCTGTTGGGGCAGCCCTTGGCGGCGTTGGCCTCGAGGGTCGCGATCTTGGCGGCCATCGACTTGTCGCAGTCGGTCTTGCAGGCCTTCTTCAGCGAGGCGAGCTTGCTCGCGCTGTCCTTGCAGCCCTTGGCGGCGCCGGCCTGCCACGTCGCGACGCGCTTGCTCAGCGCGACGGTCTCGCTGCCGCACTTGCTGCCGCAGTCGCTCTTGGCCTTGACGGTCTTGGTGTCGCCGCACTTGCTGCCGCAGTCGCCCTTGGCCTTGACGGTCTTGGCGTCGTCGCACGTGCTGCCGCAGTCGTCCTTGGCCTTGACGGTCTTGGCGTCGTCACAGGTGCTGCCGCAGTCGTCCTTGGCCTGCTTGACGGGCTCGGTCGGCATCTTCTTCTTGCCGCAGCAGTCGTCACCCGCGAAGGCGACGGTGGTGCTCAGACAGACGGCGGCGATGGTGAAGAGGATCTGTTTCATGGTCATTCTCTCCTGATCACCCCCTGCTTATCTCAGGGCGTGATCGCTCTCCTGGGGTGAGGTTCGCGCAGGCGGCTAAGAGGGCCGCGACTCCGTAGAACAATTGCGCGAATCGTGAAGTGAATCTACCGAGTCCCCCGGGTCAGATCCACACCCGATTCCCATAAGTAACGACGTGAGAGTGGATTTCATTCCCGCCGCGCGAAGGGATCCTCCAGAGGATGGGTGTCGACCCAAGCCCTTACGCGCTGGGCAGTAGCGAGCGGGACGCTCGCGTCGAGGGGCTCGCCCGTCAGCTGGGTCAAGATCCGCGTAAGGCGTGAAACCAGGCTCTGGCTGGTCGCGTGGCGCTCCAGGAGCTCACACAGGTAAGGGACCGCGGCCAGATAGCCGGCCTCGCCCAGCCCGATCGCGGCGGCGCGCCGCTCCAGACGGCTCCGCTCGGGCTTCAAGAGGGGCAGGAGCGCGTCGGCGCCCCCCAGACGGGCCAGGGTGGCCGCGGCCTCCTCGGCGCGGGCGACTCCCTGTACCTCCAAGGCCGCTCGCTCCAGCAGCGTGGTCAGGCGGGTGCGCGTCTGCTCGAGGGCTTCGCGGCGGGCCTGCTCGAGGTCGGTCAGGTAGACCCCGTGCAGGCGCCGGCGCAGGTCGTCGCCGAGGTGGCGGGCCACATCCTCCTCGAGCTGATACACGCGTTCGACCTCCAGCTCGCCCGAGGTCGGGTCGCAGCGGAGGATCACCAGCCGGTCGTCTCCGCGTGAGTAGACGAAGCGCCCCCCGCCCAGGTCGGCCAGGGAGCCTACCGGGGGCTCGGCTTCCAGCGCGGAGGCCTGCGGCGCCGGCGCCTGAACGGCGGGGGTCGCGGGCGGCGAGGGCGGCGGGATCAGCTCCCGCAAACGCTGGTCGAGGAGCACCCCCAGGCCGATCCCGGTCACGACCACGGCCAGCGCGATCGGCCAGGCGCTCCGGCCCGCCACGACGACCTGAGGCGCGGGCGGGGCGGCCTTGGCCGCCTCGGACCTGGGCGCGGCGACCGGCGGCAGCGGCGCTGGCCGCGCGACCGGCTGGGGGGCGGGGGCAGCGCGGGCGGCCGGGGCCCTTTGATTCGAGGCGGCCCGCTGAGCAGGGTCTGGCGCCGGCGTCCGGGCAGGCTGCGCCTGAGCTGGGGCGGCCTGCTTCGCCCTGGCCGGCGCCGGGCGCGCCGAGCTGGCCGAGCTCTGCGGCCGCTGGCCTCGCTTGGGGCCCTTGGCGTGGAGCGCCTGGGCCGCCGCGAACACGGACGAGCCGCGCTTGACCTTCCGCTCGGGGACGGGCTCTCCCTTGCGCCGACGAGCGTCAATGGCGCGAGCCTCGGCGACCACGAGGTCCTTGACGTCCTCCGGCGAGCGGGCGGCGGCCCGCAGCATGGCAGCCGTCACGGGCTTCGCCTGCGGCGAGGCACCCTTCGCGGACGCCTGCTTGCGCTTGGCGGGCCGCTTCTTCCCGGCGGGGGAGCTCGGCTGCTCGACCTGCAACTCCTCCGGGTCGGGCCGCACGACCTCTTCGGCCCCCGGGCTCCCCGACTCGGACTCGGACTCGGACTCGGACGTCGGTCCCTCGGACTCGGACCCGGACTCGGACGTCGGTCCCTTGGACTCGGACTCGGACGTCGGTCCCTCGGACTCGGACTCGGTCGTCGGTCCCTCGGACT
>MDTG01394896.1_pt1 | contig 40498 bp, 37 predicted proteins | sample 811421 | NCBI WGS metagenome assembly MDTG01 (sample SAMN05326645, study PRJNA326480) | marine metagenome | isolation source: seawater | place: Pacific Ocean: South East | collected 2011 | reverse complement strand
TAGATCCCACTATATTTCCTATTGCTAGACCGTATTCACCTTTTATTGCACTGACTATTGATATAGAAAGTTCTGGTAAACTGGTACCTAGGGCTACAATGGTAATTCCAATGACAATTTCGCTTACAGCCAACGATCTTGCAATCCCAATTGCGCCATCAACCAACCAATCTGCACCTAAAAATAATGCTAACAGTCCAATTACGAGCTTGAAGAATGTTGATGTCATTGTTAAATTTTTTGGTATTTCTTCCTCATAATTTATTTTTATTGGATTACTTAAGGAAGCTTGAGTTTCAATTTTTACAAACCAGAACAGAATAATGCTTAAACTTAAAAGCATGATAACGCCATCAATACGACTAACATTAGCATCTAAGAAAAGTAATATTATAAAAGATGAAATCGCAAGCAAGATTTGCATTTTTCGATTCAGCGTTGATTCCAAGGGGATTGGACGGATAGCTGCAGTTAATCCTAATATAAGACCAATATTAATAATGTTTGATCCAAGCGCATTGCCAAAAGCAAGGCCAGGTTCATTTTGGCTAGCAGAAATAATTGAAACTAAGATTTCAGGCGCTGATGTTGCAAAAGCAACAATAGTTAATCCAATTAATAAAGGTGTAATTCCAAAATTGCGAGCTAAAGCGGATGCCCCACGGACAAAACGATCGGACCCCCATATCAGAAGAGCAAGACCACCAATGATTAAACAAATATGTGAAATATCAATGCTATTAATCATACAATTATTAAATTTTAACTCAATTAATGGGTAAGTGAAGATAATTAGAATCTATTTTTTCATTAAATAAAATATAATACATAAAAAATTCTCACTTTCGAAACAACAAGATTTATAGTTAGACTTTTAATTCAATAATGTTTAGCTTGAACACTTAACGAGTATCATAATATGAAACCTTCAGAAATAAGAATTTTACTAGAAGCTGGATTTAAATCTTCAGTTGTAAAGGTTGAAAGCGATGATAACACTCATTTCAGCGCTTTAATTATCACCACAGAATTTTCCGGAAAAAGATTATTAGATCGCCATCAGATGGTATACAAATGCTTAGGATCACTAGTAGGCAATGAAATACATGCATTGTCCATAACAGCTTTAACTCCCGATGAATGGAATAAGCAGTCAAATGGAGCAACCGATTTTGGATAAATTACATATTACAGGTGGATTTAGATTATCCGGGCAGGTTGCTATTTCTGGCGCTAAAAACGCGGCTCTACCAATACTTGCTGGAACATTACTAGCATCAGAAAAGGCGATTATTAGAAATATTCCGCACTTAAATGATGTAACCACCATGCTATCTTTGCTGCAAATGCTTGGTGTTCAGGTTACTTTAGCTGATCCTGTCGTTGTTGAAATAGATGCAAATATGGTTACTTCATATGAGGCACCTTATGACTTAGTTAAGACAATGCGCGCTTCAATCTTAGTGCTGGGTCCATTATTAGCTAGATTTGGTAAAGCTAATGTTTCGCTTCCAGGTGGTTGCACCATTGGCGCGCGTCCCGTCAATCTACACATTGTAGGGTTGGAGGCTATGGGTGCTAAAATTACTGTTGAAGATGGGTTCATAAAAGCACGAGCTAATAGACTTAAAGGTGCAAATATTAATTTTGATACTGTGACTGTTACTGGAACCGAAAATCTATTAATGGCTGCAACATTAGCTGACGGTATAACTGTTCTAGAAAACGCGGCATGCGAGCCAGAAGTAATTGATTTAGCAAATTTTCTAATTGGTATGGGAGCAAAAATTGAAGGAGCGGGTACTAGTAAAATAGTTATTAGTGGCGTTCGTAGTTTGGGCGGAACTGATCATTCAGTTTTGCCTGATCGTATTGAAACTGGAACCTACTTAATTGCTGCAGCTATGACAGGAGGTAAAATTAGAACAAATAATACCGCACCTCATACTCTTGAAGCAGTTTTGTTGAAATTAAAAGAAGCAGGTGGGCAAATAAGTTTGGGAAGTGATTGGATTGAAGTAGATTTTGAGGGTCGTCGACCCAGGTCTGTTGATATAAAAACAGCTCCATATCCAGCCTTTCCTACTGACATGCAAGCTCAGTTTTGTGCAATGAACACAATTGCTGCAGGCATCGGATGCGTTGAGGAGACTGTATTTGAAAACCGTTTTCAACATCTTTTAGAGTTGCAACGCATGGGAGCAGAAATAAGGATTGATGGAAATACAGCTGTTTTGACTGGTATAAACGATCTTAGGGCAGCACCAGTTATGGCGACTGATTTACGCGCCTCAGCTGGTTTAGTATTAGCTGGTTTAGCTGCTAGAGGCGAGACTGTAGTAGACAGGATTTATCATGTTGATCGAGGATATGAGTGTATTGAGGAAAAATTTAGACAACTAGGCGCTTCTATTCGAAGAATTGCTTGAAAATTAAATTAATACTGAGAAATTGGGTTTTTTTAAATACCATAGCTAATAATAATACTTTAATCATCAAAGCCAATATTTAAGGTATCTACTGCATTGAATCCAAATTATTTAAATTTAAATCATCTAGCACTCGCCAATTTTGATTAGTCACGTGTATAATAAACTCTGTACATATAAAAATGTCATTCTGACAATTCTAACAAGCTTAAATCTATCAAACTTGAACATTTAAAAAATTGCCCCATTAATCTCTAACTAATGAGGCCGCCAAAAGAGCGGTATATAGGAGTGCCCAATGAGTAAAGACGACCTTGATCATAATAGGCGTCATTTTCTTACCGTAGCGACTGCTGTGACTGGTGTAGCAGGAGTAACTGCTGCGGCTATCCCGTTTATTTCTTCACTCAAGCCTAGCGCTAGAGCCCAAGCACTTGGCGCTCCTGTTGAGGTATCTATTGGATCGTTAAAGCCAGGTGAGATGATTCGTGTTTTATGGCGTGGCAGGCTTGTGTTTGTATTGCGTCGAAGTAAAGATATGCTCAAACGTCTATCGGCAAATATAGATAATTTAAGGGACCCGAATTCTGTTGAAGTTGAGCAGCAACCAGATTATGCAGTTAATGAAACTCGGTCAGTGAGACCTGAGTACTTAATTGTCGAAGGTTCCTGCACACACCTTGGTTGTGCTCCAGTTGAAGATTTTGAAGTGCGGCCAGCTGAAAGTTGGAGTGGCGGTTTCTTTTGTCCCTGTCATGGTTCCAAATTTGATTTAGCTGGTCGTGTTTTTAAGGGAGTTCCAGCGCCAACAAATTTAAGAGTTCCACCATACCGATTTATAACGGAAGATTTAATAATGATTGGGCAAGATTCAGGAGCAGCTTAAGTGGAAAAAATGCAAACAAACGCCAGCAAGACAAAAGGTAGTTTTATGAAGTGGATTAATGATCGTTTTCCATTAACGGAAACTATGAAATATCATGTCACAGAGTATTATGCTTCTAAGAATTTTAATATTTGGTATGTGTTTGGTGTACTAGCATTTGTTGTACTGTTTATTCAGCTATTTACTGGCATCTTTTTGACAATGAATTATAAGCCTTCAGCAGCCGAGGCTTTCGCATCTGTTGAATACATAATGCGCGATGTTGAATGGGGTTGGTTAATTCGTTATATGCATTCAACTGGTGCGTCATTCTTTTTTATCGTCGTGTACTTACATATGTTTCGAGCGATGCTCTATGGTTCTTACAAAAAACCACGTGAGTTAATTTGGATAATAGGAATGCTTATTTTTTTAGTTCTTATGGCTGAGGCATTTGCAGGTTATTTATTGCCTTGGGGGCAAATGTCTTATTGGGGAGCTCAAGTAATTATTTCATTATTTGGTGCAATCCCCTGGATAGGGGATGCAATCGTTGAAATAATCCGTGGCGATTACATGATATCTGATATCACTTTAAATCGATTCTTTGCCCTTCATGTAATTGTCTTACCCCTCGCTCTCATTGGACTCATATTTGTTCACATAGTGGCATTGCATGAAGTTGGATCAAATAATCCAGATGGCATCGAAATTAAGAATTATAAAGATGCTGATGGTGTTCCATTAGATGGTGTGGCTTTCCACCCATTCCACACAAGTAAAGATTTAGTTGCAATCATTATTTTTCTAATTATATTTTGTTGTGTTGTGTTTTTTGCCCCAGAAATGGGAGGTTATTTTTTAGAGCATGCAAATTTTGAACCTGCAAATTTAAGTGCCACACCAGAACACATTGCGCCTGTCTGGTATTTTACTCCTTTTTATGCAATTTTAAGGGCAGTTCCAGACAAGCTTCTTGGTTTTATTTTCTTTGGTTTGTCAGTCATATTACCTCTATTTTTGCCTTGGCTTGATAGATCGCGTGTTAAATCTATCCGTTATCGTGGCTGGATATCTAAGTTTGCACTTGGTACTTTTGTAATATCCTTTTTAGCGCTAGGCTGGCTGGGAACAATGCCAGCTGATCCTGTATATGTAGTTGCCGCAAGAATATTTTCTGTAATCTATTTCGCTTTCTTTTTATTGATGCCTTACTACACGACAATAGATAAAACGAAACCTGTTCCAGAGAGGGTTTCTTATCATGGCTAGACCTAAGGTCATCAATAGCCTTTTGATTGCAACTTTATACTTGTTTTCAGTTCCGGGTCTAGCCGCTAGCAGTGGCGTTGAGCTAGAGTCGGCAGATATTGACTCAAATAGCATAAGCTCACTACAGCGCGGTGCTGCTAATTTCATGAACTATTGTTCTGGATGTCATTCAGCAAAATACGTGCGCTATCAGACAATCGGTAAAGATCTTGATCTATCAGAAGATATACTGAAAGAAAATTTGATGTTTAATGCTCAAAATATCTTTGACACAATTCAAACATCGATGTCGAATGAGGATGCAGCACTATGGTATGGAACAGCTCCTCCTGATTTATCTCTCATGGCTCGCGCTAAAGGCGTAGATTATATTTTTAATTTTCTTAAAGGTTTTTACGTTGATAGCGAGAGCCCAACTGGTGTCGATAATATAGTTTTACCAGGAACCAGTATGCCGCACGTTTTATGGGAATTGCAGGGACATCAATCTGCAAATTTTGAGAGCCATAAAAATATTGATGGATCAGAAACTATTTCATTTAGTGAATTTAAACAAATATCGCCTGGAATAATGGATTCTGAAGATTATGAAGAATTTGTGCGTGACACAGTTAATTTTCTTTCTTACATCTCAGAGCCAGTTCGCGGATTTCGAATAACATTAGGTAAGTGGGTAATCGCATACCTTATCTTCTTCTTAATTCTTGCCAGAATGCTGAAGAAACAAATATGGAGGGATGTTAAATAATGAGAGTAATACCTAATCGTAGATCAATAATGACATTATTTTCACGGCCTACAGATATTCACAGTCACCGAACAAGACTGGTGTTATCTGAAAAGAATATAAATATCAAAATTTCAAATATTCCGGGTCCCAATTTACCTGAAGATCTTATGGATTTAAATCCTTATCATAGTGTACCAACTCTTGTAGATCGTGATTTAACACTTTATGACTCACGTGTGATTATTGAATATTTAGACGAGCGCTTTCCTCACCCACCACTTATGCCTGTTGATCCAGTCACACGCGCCCAATTCCGTTTGGTACTTTTTCGTATTGAGACAGATTGGTACTCTATTGCTGAGCAAGTAGAAACTAGCCCTGACGGAAAATTAGGAACTAAGGCAAGAAAAATGTTGCGTGAAAGCATTTTGCAAAGCACCGAATTATTTGGCGCGCGTCCACATTTCTTAAGTGAAGATTTTTCTTTGGTTGATTGTACAATTGCACCTTTATTATGGCGCTTGCCAATATATGGCATCGATTTAGGTAAGGATGCTGAACCAATAACAGATTATATGGATCGTATTTTCGAGCGTCCATCTTTTAAGGAAAGTATGACTGAACTAGAGGAAGAGATGCGTCTTTAATTTTTTATTTTATTTGTAATCTTCAGCATATAAATTAAGGTATAAATTAAAAAATTTAATACCAGTAAGAATCTAAAAAATTGCTAACAAAAAAAATTTCAAAAAGACTGAGTTTGACTCGAGCTATGTAAGAATGGTCAGGGTGAATTTTTCACAAGACGCTAAGGAAAATCAAAATAACTTATTTCTGGCAGAGAATCCTGAATTAGAGATAAAAGAAATTAAACCTCACGGTCATCTAAAATTATAAAAATAAAGCTAAAAATTTTTAAATTATAGAGCAGTGTAATTGGTTTTTTTACTTAAAAGCTTTTGAAAGTTTTACATCTATGAGATCGCATAGACAATGTATTATAACTATATGTACCTCTTGAATTCTTGCTGTCCTATCTGCTGAGACTCTTATTTCGATATCACTCTCTTCAATTAATTTAGCTACATGACCGCCATCTTTGCCAGTCAGCATTATTACTTTCATATTACGATCATGGGCTGCATGTATTGCTTGAATTATATTTTTTGAATTACCTGAGGTTGAAATACCTAGTAAAATATCTTGTTTTTTTCCTAATGCATATATCTGATTTGAAAATATTCTATCAAATCCAAAATCATTTGCCACTGACGTTACTGTTGAGCTATCAGCTGCTAATGTTAAAGCTGGCAGACCAGAACGCTCCATCTCAAAACGATTAAGAAGCTCAGAAGAAAAGTGCTGCGCATCTGCAGCCGATCCACCATTGCCACAGCTCATAATTTTACCACCATTTAAGATAGAATCGCTCATAACTGATCCTGCAAAGGCAATTTTTTCAGCTAAATCCTCTATCACCATTAACTTAGTTTCAATGCTTTCTTTAAAATGTTCACGAACTCTTCCAATTAGATTCATAAATTTTCCACTATTTAAAATTTTTTAATCGTTTAAAAATGTTTCTTTAATTGTTGAATTTATATCTTTGCTAAAACTAGAATTATCTTGAATTGGACCACCTATATCTTCCTGATTAGGTAAAGCAATAGTCTGACCACCCTGAAATTGAGCCCAGGCTAAACGACGATGAATGCGACCTTGCTGGTCCAGAAACAAACTACCTGTTGCACCATTCAATTCATTCATACCATTATTCTGATTTGCAAACAAAGCTGTAACTAAGTTGTATGCATCATAGCCCATTGCATGCAATCGACTAAGACGCTTTTCTTCAGGCCAATTCTTAGAGTAAATTTCAGGTAAATATCTAACCCATGGTTGTGGATCAATTAGCCAAGGTATGTCTGCAAACATAATACCGTTTAAATCTGCATTTGATCGACCATCAAGAGAATAAATAGATGAAGTTGAATATACTGGTATATCCCCAGAATAATGAAATTTGAGTTGCGACTTAAGCAATCGACCAGGCCCGGCTGCTGCAGCAAGAAAAATTATCTCTGCATCTTGACGTCTTCGCGGGTTGAATTGTAAATTATTTCCAATATTTTCACGTAAACGTTGATAACGATTTAAACTATTTGAAAGACCCATAAGATCTTCAATTTCATTTGAAAAATCTTGTTTTTCTAAAGGGTATATTTGATAATCTAATATTGATCCACCAAGATCTTCAAATTCAATTGTAAAGCTTTGCAAAACACGTCGACCCCAATCATTATCTGGAACTAACGCAACTGCTCGATTATATCCATCACCAAGCACACGCTTAGCGGTTGATAACACTTCATCTTCGGGGGCAAGTGCAAATTGATAAAAATTTGGCGGTGTAGGAATATCATTTAAAAGATAATTCAATGTTAATACTGGGATAGAAATTAAAGTGTTATTTATCAGTTCATTAACATTTTTTTTCAGTAGAGGCCCAACAATAAATTCAGCGCCATTCGATACCGCTTTCTGATAAGCCTTACTCGCATCTCCCTCAAAGTCAATGTTGTATATTTGAATGGATTGTTGATCATCTAATACTGATGCTGCAGCAAAATAAGCCCCGAAAAAACCATTTTTAATTGCTTCACCCGGTTTGCCAGTATGCCCACTGAGAGATAAAATTAGCGCTATTTTTTTTGGGTAAATAAGTAATTCGTCATCAAATATTTTTTTTTCATCGATAGCAGTAAGTGCAGGATGACTCGGGTTTGCAATTCGCCATCGAAATAAACCATTATTCCATCCAATACCTTGTTGTCCTGTAGATGCTGCAAGTAAGCCAAGATTCAACCAAGCACGCGTTTGTTCATCAATTTCACCGTCAAGAGCATTGCGCAATATTTTTGGATCGCTGTATAAAAGTCCTTTCCAGAGACGGTTGCGATTTGTTTTAATTTGATCCGGATCAGAGATCCATGCTTCGCGGAGCTCCATTAATTCGATTGCACGAGCCGGATTCTTTTTCTGAATCCATGCATCTGCTCGTAACATCTCGACGCGCAGTCTATCCCTTAATGGCAAAGTTTTTTCACTCATGGGGTTTAAAATTTCGAGTGCCTTTTCCGCATTGCCACGATATAGATTAAAGGCTGCTGAGTTTGTCTCAGAGATAAAGGTTAATGAACTGTTAGATAAAGGCTGTATATTAATATTTGCTTGTTCTGCTTTAGATAAATTTCCAGCATCCAACCATTGTTCAATAGCTAAAAGTACAAGACGTTCTTTCTTGGAACGATTTGCATCTTCGGCCAGACTAATATAAATGTTTGCTGCATCTTCATGACGGGCATTGTTTGCAAGTTCTAATGCACGATTTTCACCTGAACTTGATAGACGATTTATACCTGATGATTGACAAGCTCCGAGAAAAAACATAATCAGTAATATTGATAAAATATTAATTAATGTTATAGATCTTCTTGCAGGATGTTTTTGTTTATTCATCGGGTAGTTATTTCTCTAAATTTATCTCATCATAAGGTTCAAATTTAATGACGGGTACACTTTTCATTGTAGCAACGCCAATTGGTAATCTTGAAGATCTCTCACCTAGAGCACACAAGATGCTCTCCAAAGTTAGCTTTATTGCAGCTGAGGATACTAGGCGAACTCAAAGATTACTAACATATATTGGCCACAAGAAAAAAATTATATCATTGCATGACTTCAATGAAGAAAAAATTGTTAAAAAAGTAATTCAAAGACTTGAGCTAGGTGAGAATGTGGCAATGGTTTGCGATGCAGGAACTCCTTTAATCAATGATCCAGGATTCTTACTAGTTTGTGCAGCACACGAAAATCATATTCCTGTTTCTCCAATTCCAGGTTCAAATGCTGCTATTGCAGCGCTGTCTGTTGCGGGTATACCAGCGGATCGTTTTTGCTTTGAAGGCTTTGCACCATCAAAGCGAACAGCAAGAATAAAGTGGTTTGAAAAGCTTGTTAATGAAAGCCGCACAATAATAATTTATGAAGCGGTGCATCGAGTTGCCGAATGCCTGGAGGATATGGTTAATATTTTTGGCTCAGAAAGAAAGGCATTTATTGCTCGTGAATTAACAAAGATTTACGAGCAATGTGTAAATACTTCACTTGGAGAGCTTCATAGGCAAATTAGTGATGGCACTATTTTACAGAAAGGGGAGTTTGTAATTGTAGTTTCTGGATCAGCAAAAAAAAATGATCCTTTTTTTGAAGTTAATCACCTATTGGATGTTCTAAATAAATATTTATCTGCAAAAGATGCAGCAAAGATTGCGGCTGAAGTCTCTGGCTATAAGCGAAATATTTTATACAAGAGAATCTTAAAACTTAAGAATTAATTGCCTTTCATCAGGCTAAATCTAACTTGATTTTCAGATATTATAATAAAAAATAAATCACAATTAGTGTGAATTATTACAAATAATATTTTCAAAATGAAGTAGACTCGCCGCCGAGAAAGTTAGAGTTAGTTAGACAATCGCTATATTTTTTATAGAGGAAAGTCCGGGCTCCATCGGACAGGGTGCCAGGTAATGCCTGGGAGGCGCGAGCCTACGGAAAGTACCACAGAAAATATACCGCCTTTATAATCGTTAGATTGTATAGGTAAGGGTGAAAAGGTGTGGTAAGAGCACACCGCGCGACTGGTGACAGTTCGTGGCATGGTAAACCCCACCCGGAGCAAGACCAAATAGGGGGGTAAGCAAGCAAATTTTGCACCGTCAGTTCCGAGCGGACTCCCGGGTAGGTTGCTTGAGGTGATTGGTGACAATCATCCTAGATGAATGGTTGTCCAAGACAGAACCCGGCTTATTACTAACTCTGGCTTTCTCATTTTTATTTTTTTTATAAAAATCATGTAGATGCATTATTTTTTTATTCTCAATCAATCAACTGGAGCGCGCAATTTGCGCACATATCACTATATTTTTAATTGAAATAATAGATTACCGTGAATTTATGTTTTGTAGTAAGTTCGTATTTAAAAAGAATCTATAAATTATTGATTTATTTAGTACCGTCACTCTCTTTTTTATCCTTTTTAGATTATCACATTACCTCTAAGTAACTGTACAGCAACAATTAATTAGTGCTTGTTGTTGCACATAATAAAGGGCATCTCTATAGTGTTCAAATGTGGAAAAAAGTGGGAGTAAATGGGCTTAATGGCGTGGATATTACGCTATAAGGCTTATAACTTGTTCAAAGTGATATTTATTGAGTCTTATTTAATAAGCGGAGGAAGTCACAATGTTTGAATTAATGGATGCGCACAGCTCAACTGCAGTCATCAAGGTGATCGGTGTCGGTGGGGGTGGCGGTAATGCGGTAGCGCACATGGTTGAAACTGGTATTGAAGGTGTAGATTTTATTTGTGCAAATACAGATTCTCAAGCACTTCAAGGATCACAAGTTAGAACTTCATTGCAAATCGGTTGCAATATTACAAAAGGACTTGGTGCTGGAGCAGATCCTGATATCGGTCGTCAAGCAGCAATGGAAGATCGTGATCGAATTCTTGAAGTTATTGAGGGTGCGGACATGTTGTTTATTACGGCTGGCATGGGAGGAGGAACTGGAACAGGAGCTGCTCCAATTGTTGCGCAGGTTGCAAGGGAATTAGGTATTTTAACTGTAGCAATTGTTACAAAACCTTTTGATATGGAAGGTAATAAGCGAATGCAAATAGCTGAGCATGGAATTACAGAGCTTGGTAAATATGTCGATTCATTAATTACTATTCCTAATGAAAAGTTACTCGCGGTCCTAGGCGGCGAAACTACTTTGCTAGATGCATTTCGCTCGGCAAATGAAGTCCTTCAAGGCGCTGTCCAGGGAATCGCAGAATTGATAACCCGACCAGGCTTAATAAATGTTGATTTTGCTGATGTTCGAACAGTAATGTCTGAGATGGGCATGGCAATGATGGGTTCTGGTTCATCCTCTGGAGAAGATCGAGCTCGAGAAGCAGCTGAAGCTGCAGCTTCTAGTCCTTTACTGGAAGATATCAATTTGGCAGGAGCAAATGGTATTTTAGTAAATGTTACGGCTGGTACAGATTTATCAATTGGTGAGTTTCAAGAAGTTGGAAACACCGTGAAAGAATATACTTCACCAGATGCAACAGTTGTGATTGGAACGGTTATAGATCCTGAGATGAATGATCGAATTCGTGTAACAGTTGTAGCGACCGGCTTGGGTCAACAAACAGCTGCTTCCGAAGCGCCTATGCAGATTGTGCGACAAAAAAATACTAAGTCAGAACCTAATTATCAGACATTGGATAAACCTACAGTTCAACGTCAGCGTGCTGTGGGCGATAGACCAGAAGAGGGAGGTCTTCAAGAAGAGTTATTAGATATTCCAGCTTTTCTTCGTCGACAAGCTGATTAGACCTTATCAAGATGTTTAGAGGGGCTTCAAAAGTATCACTTGATGCAAAAGGGCGCATGGCAGTGCCTACTCGTTACCGCGAGCGTCTTTCAGCTCGTTGCGAGGGGCAGTTAATAGTCACAGTGGACAAAGATCATTGCCTTCTTTTATATCCATTACCAGATTGGGAAGAGCTCGAACGTAAATTAGTGCGATTACCGAGTATGAACAAAGTTGCACGCAGAATAGTGAGGATTATGGTCGGTTACGCAACTGAGGTAGATATTGATGGAAATGGCCGAATCCTCGTTTCAAGAGAGCTTAGGGAATTCGCTAGCCTAAATAGAAACGCAATTTTGATTGGCCAAGGAAATAAATTTGAATTGTGGGATGAACCTACTTGGAATGAAAAGCGTGATGCATGGCTAAGTGATGATGATGATAGTGGTATGCCCGCTGATCTTGAATTGATTTCATTTTAAAGGCTGATTTATTTATGAGCAGCAACGAGCATGTCCCGGTGCTGTTGGAACCAGTTCTCGAGGGACTGGATATAAAACAAGATGGTTGTTATATCGATGGAACTTTTGGTCGTGGTGGCCACAGTGGAGAGATACTTAAGCGGCTTAACTCTAATGGCCGGTTGATTGGAATAGATCGAGACCCAGATGCAATAGCTTCAGCTCCAAAAGTTTTGACTAACGATCCACGATTTGAATTGATCAGGGGCGAGAGTGGAAATCTTAAGAAGTATATCGAAGAAAGATGTTTGCAAGGTGAAATTGATGGTTTTCTATTTGACCTGGGAGTTTCTTCACCGCAACTGGATGAAGCCCATAGAGGATTCAGTTTTTTACGCGATGGGCCGCTAGATATGCGTATGGATCCTAGCTCCGGCATACCTGCAAGTGACTTCATTGCAAATATGGAAAAAAGAGAGTTGATAAATATATTCAAAAAATTTGGCGAAGAAACCCACGCTTCAAGAATTGCTCAAGCTATTTGTGATGCGCGTAAAATCTCACAAATAAAGACAACATTGCAACTTGCATCAATTATTAGCTCTGCAGTACCAGCCTCAACAAGAAATAAGAAAAAACATCCAGCAACAAAAGTCTTTCAAGCAATACGTATTGCCATTAATGGTGAGCTCAATCAATTAGAAATATTTTTATTGCAGTCAATGAATGCTTTGAAAAAAGGCGGACGTCTATGTGTAATAAGTTTTCATTCTCTAGAGGATCGAATAGTAAAGCGTTTTATGCGTGATATGTCACGTGAGTCAGAACAATATCGTGGAATGCCAGAAGTACCCGAGGAATTTAAACCAAAGCTTAAAACAGTAAAGACAGTAATTTCAGCATCAAATGTTGAAGTACTTAAAAACAGAAGATCTCGTAGCGCTCGTCTCAGAGTAGGGGTGAGAATCTGATGCAACCAGCGAGATCAATAAAAAATTTCCTATTAATATACTCTCTAATAGCTCTTTGTGCCTTTAGTTCAATGATTCTGATTTATTCAAAACATGAATCAAGGAAATTATTTATAGAGCTTGAGAGACTTACACATGAAACAGATAATTTAAACATTGAATGGGGTCAGTTGCAGATTGAGCAGAGCACTTGGGCGACGCATGCACGAATTGAACGAGTGGCAATTGATGACTTGTCTTTGATTCGACCAATTTCATCAGAAATTTACTTAATTGAACAACCATGACTCACGGGGCTGAAGTTAAACAAAAAAATGTTAACCGAATCACTAATAGGGTAATCCTAGTAATGGTTATCTTTTTATCAGCTAGTTTATTTTTATTAGTACGTGCAGTTCAATTACAGGTTCTAGATAAAGATTTTTTAAATCAACAGGCAGATACTCGCCACCTTCGTACGGAAGAGATATCAGCGCATCGCGGCAATATTCTTGATAGAAAAGGCGATCCACTCGCAATTAGTACGCCAGTTGATAGCATTTGGATTAACCCAAAAAAAATTACAAACTCTTTAGAGAAAATACCATTACTTGCCGAAGTTATTGATGTTGATTCTGAAATATTGATGCACCGAATCACACGTAATATGGATAAGGAATTTTTATATATTAAGAGGCATCTCAATCCTAGTGTTGCATCCCGTGTTATTACGCTTGATTTACCCGGCATCAATATTCAACGAGAATATCGTCGCTATTATCCTGCATCAGAGGTGACCGGGCATTTGGTTGGTTTTACTAATATTGATGATAAAGGTCAAGAGGGGATTGAACTAGCCATGAATCATTGGTTAGAAGGTGAGTCCGGTGCAAAGCGAATATTAAAAGACCGTTTAGGTAGATCTATAAAAAATGTTGAGAGCATTAGAACTCCACGTCATGGAAAGGATCTTAAATTAAGCATTGATCTTAGGTTGCAATATCTTTCATACCGCATATTAAAAACAGCAGTAAAAAAACATAATGCAAGCTCTGGTTCAATAGTTATTTTAAATGTTCGAACAGGAGAAGTTTTAGCCATGGCAAATCAGCCAACCTACAATCCAAATGATAGATCACAATTTTTGGCTGCACGATATAGAAATAGAGCTATTACTGATATTTTTGAACCAGGTTCTAGTATTAAACCTTTTATTGTTGCTGCAGCGTTGGAAAGCGAGCAATATCAACCAAATAGTGTAATTGACACATCTCCTGGTTTTATCACCGTCGGTACTAAAAAAATTGAAGATAATAAAAATCTTGGGCATATCAATTTAGCAACCATGCTTGCTCGATCAAGTAATGTTGGAGTTACCAAGTTAGCAATGACTCTTGAATCCGATCAACTTTGGAGAACAATGTCTCAATTTGGGTTAGGTGAAATGACAAGCAGTGGATTTCCCGGTGAATCCGCTGGAATGCTCACGCATTTTAGTAATTGGCGTCCAATCTCTCAGGCAACTATTGCATATGGCTATGGTATAGCTGTTACACCTCTTCAACTAGCTCAGGCTTATGCTGCAATTGGAAATAATGGAGTGTTACAGCCTATCTCATTACTTGCCATTGAAAAACCAATTCTAGGTGAACGGATAATATCTTTTGAAAATGCTCTTGCTTTGAGAGGTATGTTGGAAAAAGTAGTAAATCCTGGTGGAACCGGAATAAAAGCATCGGTAGATGGCTATAGGATTGCTGGCAAAACTGGAACGGCTTGGAAAGCTTCCAAAGGCGGGCATTCAAAAGATAAATATTTCTCAATATTTGCTGGATTAGCGCCGGCTAGTAACCCAGAGTTGGCTACAGTTGTAGTGATTGATGAACCAAGCGGTGATTTGTATTACGGTAGTGATGTTGCAGCCCCAGTTTTTGCAGAAATAATGTCAGAATCTTTACGTTTATTGGCAATTCCTCCTGATGCAATTTCTTCCAATGAGTCTAACAATCATATACAGGTAATGATGACCAAGGACTTTATTCAATGAGCTTATCAGCTCTAAATACAAATGCTTCACATTCATTATCTGAATTGATGGATGGATTTGCTGATGCACCTGAAGTTTATATATCAGGAATTACAAGTGATAGCCGACAAGTAAAAAAAGGTTTTCTATTTCTTGCATGTAGGGGAATCAATAATCATGGATTGGATTATCTAAAGGAAGCAATTAAAGCAGGCGCTTCTGCTGTTGCTTGGGATTCAAGTACTGCTATTGCTCCAACTCAATCAGATATCACTCTAGTTAATGTTGAAAATCTAATAGATCATCTTGGAGAGATAGCAAATAGGTTTTATGAAGATCCTTCAAAAGATTTAAAAATTATTGGCATTACTGGCACCAATGGAAAAACTACTACAGCTTGGCTTCTGAAGCAGTGTTTGCATTATCTGGAGAATTGTTGTGCTTATGTTGGAACTTTAGGTTCTGGTATTAATAAGCTTAAAACTAATCAAGGTTTAACCACTCCAGCAGTTATAGAATTACATGGTCAATTGTCTTATTTTGTTAATGCCGGCGCTAAGTCTGCAGTTATAGAAATATCATCTCACTCATTATCACAAGGAAGAGTCAGTGGCATAGAGTTTGATGCTGCTATTTTTACTAACATGACTCAAGATCACCTTGATTATCATGGTGACATGCAATCATATTTTGATAGTAAATCAAAACTTTTTCTTGAATGTAATCCGAAAATAAAAATTATAAATATTGATTCAGATTATGGAATGAAACTTGCTGCATTATGTAATTATGATGTAATTATCGTATCTACAAATCCTGATATGATTTTAAATAAAAAACGTTTTGTAATGATACAATCATTTTCGTTAAGCAATCAGGGCTCAGAGGTTGTTTTTTCAAGCTCTTGGGGAGAGGGTAAGTTTAAACTTTCATTACCAGGTTTTTTTAATATCGAAAATGCCGCAACAGTAATTGCCTATCTACTTGCTGTTGGTTTCGACATAAAAAAAGTTTGTTATGCCTTGAGTCAAGCTGAAGCCCCATCTGGTCGCATGCAAAAATTATCGAGTAAGGACCGAACAGTATATGTTGATTACGCTCACACACCTGATGCAATTAAATCTGCATTAAAAGCATTACGCCCTCATTGTTTTGGCAAGCTTTGGTGTGTATTTGGTTGCGGGGGTGATCGCGATAAAGGCAAACGACCTTTGATGGCAAAAATTGCAGAGCAATTTTCAGATCATATTGTAGTTACAAGTGACAATCCTCGTTCAGAAAGCTCTGCAAATATAATAAAAGATATTCTTAGTGGTTTTAAAAATAAAAATATCGTTACAGTTATTGAAGATAGATCATCAGCGATTACTTGGGCAATTTCAAATGCTAGCAATGAAGATATTATTCTGATTGCAGGTAAAGGTGATGAAGATTATCAAGAAATAAATGGAGATCGACGACCTTTCTCGGATGCTTTTCAAGCTAATTTAGCAATTAATTTATTACGGAAAAGTAGATGATTAATTCACTAGCAAAAGCTGCAAAATTAATGGATGGCGTGCTTCTTGGTGATGATTTAGAATTTAATGGTGTGAGTATTGATACACGTACCATAAATGATGGTGAATTATTCTTTGCTATAAAAGGACTTAATTTTGATGGTCATACGTTTATAAAAGATGCAAATTCAAATGGGGCAATTGCCGCTGTTGTAAGTAGTAACCAAACAGATGAAATTATTAAAATAAGAGTCGAAGATACTCGTTTAGCACTTGGAAAGCTTGGTGCGGCTCTGAGGAAGGCTCATGATTTAAGTGTTGTTGGTATAACAGGCAGTAATGGCAAAACAACACTAAAAGAACTTGTTGCTGCTTGTTTAAAGACGAAAGCTCCAACACTTGCAACACACGGTAATTTAAATAATGAAATAGGCATACCATTAATGCTTACTCAAATTAATAAGAAGCATGAATATGCAGTTATTGAGATGGGAGCAAACCATGCTGGTGAAATTGCTTATCTTTCATCATTAGTCGATCCTGATGTTGTTGTAATTACAAATGCTGCAGCAGCTCATTTGGAAGGCTTCGGCTCAATTGATGGAGTTGCTCATGCCAAAGGTGAAATTCTTGAAGCAAAAAAACGTCCATCATTTGCTATTCTAAATGCAGACGATGATTATCACAGTTACTGGCTATCATTAGTTGAAGATATAAAAACTTTTAGTTTTGGTCTTAAAAATAATGCTGATATTACAGCTAAAAATATTCAACTATATTCAACCTTTACAACTTTCGACTTAAATTTACCAACTCACTGTGTCGATATTTCTTTGCCTTTAGCCGGCCTTCATAATGTTCAAAATGCTTGTGCAGCAGCAGCTGTGGCATTTGGTTTAAATTTGGATGTAATGCAAATAAAATTTGCTCTAGAGAGTATAGAGCCAGTTGTAGGTCGTTTACAGCCACTTAAAGGTATCAACAATTCAATAATCTTTGATGATAGTTATAACGCAAATCCATCTTCGACAATTGCAGCAGCAAAATTTCTATCAAGTCTAGAAGGGGAAAGTTGGTTTGTATTAGGAGATATGAAAGAGCTTGGAAAGGATGAAAAAAAATTACACTATAATGTTGGAGCCTCCATTTTATCAAAGGGGATAAATAGGTTATTTGCATTTGGCGACCTTTCTAAAGAATCAGCTAATGCATTTGGGAAAGGCGCTAGATGGTATTCAGATATTAATGAACTTATCAATGATTTAAAAACAGCAGATAATGAAACTAATATTTTGGTAAAAGGCTCTCGTTCAATGCAGATGGAGCTTGTTGTTGATGCTCTTAAATATTGCCAATCAGATAAAGGAGATATTTAATTATGTTGCTTTATCTAACTGAGTATCTCGGACAATTTGTAACAAGTTTTAATGTTTTTAATTATTTAACTTTACGAGCAATTCTTGGCACTCTAACAGCACTTCTCATTTGTCTTTTCTTCGGTCCTGTAATGATCAAGAGTTTAAGTGTTAATCAATTTAACCAACCAGTTCGTAAAGATGGTCCAGAGACTCATTTACAGAAAGTTGGTACGCCAACAATGGGCGGAGCGCTTATATTAATTGCTATCTCTATTGCTACAATGTTGTGGGCTGATCTTGAAAATCATTTTGTGTGGATTGTTCTTTTTGTAACTATATCTTTTGGTGTAATTGGTTATATAGACGACCACAAGAAGCTGGTTTTAAAAAATTCAGACGGTCTTTCTGCAAAACAAAAATTTTTTTGGCAATCAAGTGTAGCCACTATTGCTGCAGTTGCTCTGCATTTAACAATAGAACAGGAGGTGCAAACCTCATTATTAATTCCATATTTCAAAGATATCTCAATTCAGTTAGGGGTTTTTCAAATTTTCTTAACTTATTTTTTTATCGTAGGTTTTAGTAATGCAGTCAATTTAACAGATGGTTTGGATGGACTTGCAATTATGCCAACTGTATTGGTTGGTGGCGCATTAGGTCTTTTTGCATATTTGACAGGAAATATTAATTTTTCTGAATACCTCGGCATTCCTTATGTAGCAGGTACTGGTGAAGTAATGGTTTTTTGCGCTGCAATGACGGGCGCAGGACTTGGATTTCTATGGTTCAATACATATCCAGCACAAATATTTATGGGGGACACAGGTGCTCTGTCTTTAGGAGCCGCACTTGGAATTGTTGCTGTAATTGTTAGGCAAGAAATTGTTTTAGCGATTATGGGTGGAGTGTTTGTTGTTGAAACACTATCAGTCATTATTCAAGTTTCTTCCTTTAAATTGAGAGGAAAGCGTGTTTTCAAAATGGCTCCTATTCACCATCACTTTGAGTTAAAAGGTTGGGCAGAGCCTAAAGTTATTGTCCGGTTTTGGATTATTACAGTTATATTGGTTTTGATCGGTCTTGCGAGTCTAAAAATACGATGATTATTTCAAATTCAATAAATACAAAGAATTTAGTTCTCGGCTTGGGGAAAACAGGATTATCAGTAGCTCGATATTTGAAGCGAAATAATATTAATGCAACGTACTTTGATACAAGAAATAATCCTCCTGGAGCCAGCGAGTTAGTAAAGATTTCTCCCAAAGCAAAATTATTACTTGGTGATATTAAATTAACTAAAGACATCGATAGGATAATAGTTTCACCAGGTATTTCTGATAGATACCCTTTATTAGTAAAAGCACGAAATGAAGATATTGAAATTATTTCTGATATCGAATTGTTTACTCAGGTCGTTAGCATTCCTTTTGTGGCCATAACAGGATCAAATGGAAAAAGTACTGTAACAACTTTACTTAATCAGATGTGCCTTGCAGATGGATTAAGTGCTGCTGCAGGAGGAAATCTTGGTGAACCTGCTCTTGATTTATTGATTAAAGAAAAGTCTGAAATTTATATTCTTGAGCTTTCAAGTTTTCAACTACAACGCACGTTTAGGTTGCCAGCTAAAATTTCAATTTTACTTAATGTGACTCCAGATCATTTAGATTGGCATACTGATGAAAGTGAGTATCGGCGTGCTAAATATCGTGTTTTTCGTGAAGCTAAATTTGCTGTTTTTAACCGAGCTGATGATAAAGCTTTTGAATATGTTAAACATTGTAGTAGGTCTATTAGCTTTGGCCTTGATTGTCCTAAAGATAAGCAATACGGACTAAGAACTTACAATGATGAAGCCTATTTGGCGCATGGAAAATCAATTTTAATGCCTGTCGCTAAACTAGGCACTCAAGGTATTCATAATCAATTAAACGCACTAGCTGCATTAGCAGCAGGAGATCTACTGGGACTCAGTATATCGGCAATGTTGAAGGTCCTCAAAGAGTTCTCTGGGCTGCCACATCGGATGCAATATGTCGCACAAATAAAAAATGTAAATTATATTAATGATTCAAAAGCTACTAATGTTGCTGCATCTATAGCTTCTATAAAATCCATTAAATCAAAGTTAATACTTATTGCTGGTGGAGATGGAAAGGGCGGTAATTTTAGTGACATCGGAATAGTAGTTAAAGATAAGCTTCGAGGTGCCATTTTAATTGGCAAAGATGCAAAAAACATTGCAAAGGCTATCGGCACTGAAGTACCTGTTTTTTTTGCTGACTCAATGAGGGACGCTGTAAATAAAGCTGCTGGTTATGCAAAACATCATGATACTGTTTTGTTATCACCAGCTTGTGCAAGTTTTGATCAATATAATAATTATGCTGAACGTGGAGAATCTTTTTGCTCAGCAGTAGAGGCACTGAAGTGATGATTATTCGCAACACAGCTATTTCATTTCCAATAAGCCTTAATGCTAAATTACAAATTGATTTTGTTTTATTAACAATAGCACTTGTTTTAATTATGGGCGGGTTAGTAATTTTATCTTCTGCATCTGTTTCGATATCTGAGAGCACAGTAAGCAACCCTTTCTTTTATGTACAACGACAAATAGTTGCTTTATTGATAGGGATATTTGCTGGCTTTATTTGTTTGTTAATTCCAATAAATTTTTGGCTTAAGGTCAGTCCATTAATTCTTATTGCTGGTTTTGCGTTACTGATGATTGTTCTAGTTCCTGGAATAGGCCATGAGGTGAATGGAAGTACTCGTTGGATTAAGTTAGGGGCATTCAACCTTCAAGTTTCTGAGCCTGCAAGATTTTGTTTTATTATTTACTTAGCAGGTTATTTAGTTAGACGTAATAAGTCACTTCGAGAGGAATTTACAGGTTTTCTTAGACCAATGATCGTTCTGAGTTTAGCTTGTGCGTTATTGCTTGCAGAACCAGATTTTGGCGCTGCTTTTGTTTTATTATCGACAACTATGGTTATGATATTTGTTGCCGGGGCACGAATTCGAGATTTTGTATTATTCATTATAACTGCACTACTATCATTTACTGCACTTGCTATTGCATCACCATATCGAATGCAGCGTATTACAGGCTTTCTTGACCCTTGGTCTGATCCATTTAACACTGGCTTTCAACTTACTCAGTCACTTATTGCTATTGGCCGTGGTGAATGGTTTGGTGTTGGGCTTGGCGATAGCGTACAAAAACTATTCTACTTGCCTGAAGCACACACTGACTTTGTTTTTGCAGTGTATGCTGAAGAAACTGGCTTATTAGGTTCTGTTATTTTAATTTCATTATTTCTAGCATTATTTTGGCGGATTTTTAAGCTTGCTATGAGGGCTGCAGCCGCAGAACGGCTCTTTGAGGCCTATACAGCAATTGGTCTTGGAACCTGGCTTGGAATTCAGGCATTTTTCAATATTGGTGTAAATATGGGGTTGCTTCCAACTAAAGGATTGACATTACCCCTAATTAGCTATGGGGGAAGTAGTCTAATAATAACAATAACCTGCATTGCATTACTTCTTCGAATTTACCATGAGTTAGAAACAAACACTAAGTCTATAAATCATAGATATAGCAAATTGGATAATAAGTTATGAGTTCAAAGCCAATACTTATTATGGCAGGTGGAACAGGCGGCCATGTTTATCCTGCTCTAGCTGTTGCAATTTTACTACGCTCTAAATCAAAAAATATTTTATGGCTTGGAACGCATCGTGGATTAGAGGCACGACTTGTACCTAATGCTGGAATTGATTTACAAAAGATAAGTATTAAGGGGCTACGTAAAAAAGGTTTAATGGCCCTCATTTGTGCTCCATTTCAATTAGCCTGGGCATTAATTCAGTCCCTTACAATAATGATCCGTTATAGACCATCACTAGTTATAGGTATGGGAGGATTTGTCAGTGGACCAGGAGGTATTGCTGCCTGGTTAACTCGCAGACCCCTCTTAATCCATGAGCAAAATGCAGTTGCAGGTGCTACCAATGGCATCCTTGCTACTTTCGCGCAAGTTGTTTTGCAAGCCTTTCCAAGCACTTTTGATTCTAAAATTTCTGCCAAAACTGTTGGTAACCCAGTCCGTCAAGACATTACAAATCTTCCGTCTCCTTCAGAGCGATATTCCCCAAGAAAAGGTCGCATACGTTTATTAATATTAGGGGGTAGTCAAGGCGCTTTAAGTCTTAATAAAAAAATACCAGCCGGACTTGGCTTGATTGATCCTGAGAAAAGACCAATTGTTCGTCATCAGTGCGGTGAAAGAACATTTGATATAGCTCATAAGGCTTATAAAGATTATGATGTTGATGCTGAGTTGATACCATTTATAAATGAAATGAAAACTGCTTATAGTTGGGCAGATTTAGTAATTTGTCGAGCAGGTGCTCTAACAGTTGCAGAGCTATGTGCTGCAGGTCTTCCAGCAATATTCATTCCTTATCCATCAGCTGTTGACGATCACCAAACGGCAAATGCTAAATTAATGACTGAGGCTGGCGCTGCTATAACAATCCAAGAGCATGATTTTACTCCTGAGCTATTAGTAAATATTCTTAACGATTGGCTGCAATCCCGATCTTTTTTGCTTAAAAAAGCAAACAAGGCGCGGTCACTTGCACAGCCTGATTCGTTGGTCCAAATAACAAATATATGTTTAGAAAATATTGGAAGTGCATCATGATTAAAAAGATGCGACGCATTAATTGTGTGCATTTTATAGGTATCGGTGGCTCTGGTATGTCTGGTATTGCTGAAGTGATGCTTAATTTGGGCTATGAAGTTCAGGGCTCTGATTTAAAGCCTAGCAAGCAAACACAGCGTTTAGAAAAACTAGGTGCACATATATTTTTTGGCCACGATTTTGAAAATGTTAAAAATGCTAATGCAGTAGTTGTCTCAAGTGCTATTGATGACGAAAATCCTGAAATTATTTTTGCAAAAAAACAATTAATGCCAGTTGTAAGTAGAGCTGAAATGCTTGCTGAGCTTATGCGCTTTAGATATTCAATTGCAGTTGCTGGAACACATGGTAAGACGACTACAACTAGTTTAATTTCAAGTATTTTGGCCGAAGGTGGTCTTGATCCAACTTTTGTAATTGGCGGCAGGCTCAAAAGCGCAGATGCAAATGCAAGATTGGGTCAGGGTGATTATTTAGTAGCAGAAGCAGATGAAAGTGATGCATCATTTGTACATTTGAAACCAATGCTTGCTGTCGTAACAAACATTGACGCAGATCATATGGCAACTTACGATGGTGACATCGAAAAATTAAAAAATAGTTTCATAAAATTTCTTCGAAATTTACCATTTTATGGTTTAGCAGTTGTTTGTATCGATGATCCTGGTGTAAGAAACATTGTAAGTGACGTTGGGCGTTCAGTAATTTCTTATGGAATTCACGAAAATGCTGATGTGCGTGCAATTAATATAACTTTTAATGCATCAACATCTGAATTTGATGTTATAAAAAGATCTAGTAAAAATATTCTTCATATTAAGCTCCACCTTCCTGGTATGCATAATGTAAGAAATGCATTAGCTGCCATCGCAGTAGCTGATGAATTGGAAGTAAATAACAATGCTGTTGCAAAATCACTTAGAGAATTTGAAGGAATAGATCGTCGTTTTCAATGCATAGGCGATATCCAAATTAAATCAGGTACCGTAATGTTGGTTGACGATTACGGTCATCATCCAACTGAGATAGCAGCTACTCTATCTGCTGCTAAATCAGGTTGGCCAGAAAAACGTATTGTTTTAGTTTTTCAGCCACATCGCTACTCAAGAACACGAGATCTAATGGATGATTTTGCAAGAATTCTTTCAGATGCTGATATGTTAATTTTGCTAGATGTTTATGCTGCTGGTGAAGAACCAATTTCAGGCGCAGATGGACGAGCATTGGCCCGCGCTGTTAGAACAAGAGCATCTATAGAACCAATATTTGTTGAATCATTTGATGATTTACAAATGATTTTATTGGATGTTTTAGAGGATGGAGATTTGTTATTAACTATGGGCGCTGGAGATATTAGTAATTTAGCATCGGAACTACCAAGTTTACTAAGCTCTATTTCGGCATCTAAGGTTAGCAAATCATGAACATAACAAAAATTTCTGACATTCGAGGTAAACTTTCATATGGAGAATTGATGAGCCGTCATACTTCATGGCGAGTAGGAGGGCCCGCAGAGATTTTCTTTTGTCCAGATAGCACTGAAGATCTTGCTAATTTCCTAAAAGAACTTGATAGTACATTACCAATTTTTTGGCATGGAGTTGGCAGTAACCTCCTTGTTCGTGATGGAGGATTGCCAGGAGTCGTAATATCAGCAGCTAAAATATTACGTTTTATTGAGCGTCTAAATAGCCATCAAGTAATCGTTGGCTCAGGTTTGCCATGTACACAATTGGCTAAGCAATGTATTCGCTGGGAATTAGGGCCATCAGAATTTTTTGCTGGAATACCAGGGACAGTAGGTGGAGCGCTTGCAATGAATGCTGGTGCATATGGTAATGAAACATGGGAGCTTGTTGAATCTGTCAAAACTATCGATTGTGACGGTAATATTCATATTCGTTTACCCAAAGAGTATGAAATTGAATATCGGAATGTCACTGGCCCATCAAAAGAGTGGTTCTTGAGTGCGATATTACGTTTTGAAAAAGATACCAAACCATCCTTTGAGGCTATGAATAAGATGTTAGAGCGTCGAAAGTCTTCACAGCCACTAGGCCTACCGAGCTGTGGATCTGTTTTTAGGAATCCTAAAGGAGATTATTCGGCAAGATTAATTGAGGCTTCGGGTTTAAAAGGATATCGCATTGGCGGAGCAGAGGTTTCAGAGAAGCATGCGAATTTCATCATAAATAGAGATAATGCAACTGCTAAAGATATTGAAGCACTCATTGAATATGTCAGAAATACAGTCTTTGTTAAGCAAGGTGTAAGTTTGAAACATGAAGTGCATATTGTTGGAAAGCTGCTCGATGATTGAATCCAAAGAGACATATGAAACTCGGAATACTATCACTAACCCATCTGATTTTGGGCAAGTGGCTGTTATGCTTGGTGGAAGCTCAAGTGAGAGGGAAATATCACTTAAAAGTGGTACAGCAGTTTTGGAGGCACTTAAATTAAGAGGTGTCGATGCTTATCCATGGGATCCAAATGAAAAATCTATGGAGGTTTTCAGTAAAGCAGGCTTCGATCGTGTTTGGATAGCATTACATGGCACTAATGGTGAAGACGGTGTACTTCAAGATAATCTACAGCGCTTAAATACTCCTTATACAGGAAGTGGTGTAACGGCATCAGCTATTGCTATGAATAAAGTATTGAGTAAAAATTTATTTAGTTCTGCTGGTATACCAACACCTAATTATGTTGTAGTAAATTCTCGCAAAGATAATTTAATAGCGGCCGAGCAGTTTGGATTTCCTTTAATTGTAAAACCTTCATGCCAGGGCTCAAGTGTTGGCATGTCACTGGTTTTTGATAAACCAGAACTTAATGATGCTCTTGATAAGGCTTTAGGATATGGAGACACAGTGCTTGTTGAAAAATACATCCATGGTGATGAAATAACTGTATCCATTCTTCAAGGTGAGGTATTGCCAAGCATTCGAATTATAACCCCACGTATTTTTTATGATTACCATGCTAAATACGAATCTGATCGGACCGAGTACATTTGCAAGGGTACTTCGAATGATGATGAAGAAAAACTATATGCTGATATAGCAATAAATGCTTTCCAAGAATTAGGTTGCAGAGGTTGGGGTAGGGTGGATTTTATGACTGCTTCAGATGGTCAGCCACAAGTCCTTGAAGTCAATACTGTACCGGGTATGACAAAACATAGCTTAGTGCCTATGGCAGCACAAAATATTGGTATCGATTTTACAGATTTATGCTGGCGCATTTTAGAAACAAGTTTCACCGCAAATTTTTTAGATAATGAAATTAAGGTATCTTCTAATGGCACATGAGCAAGCTAAGAGACGTAAATCCTCAAATACTACAAGCATGGATTTATCTAAATTGAGATTAAGTAAAATTCTAGCACCCTTATTCATGATTGGAGTTATTTTTATTACTTATCAGCTAAGTATAATTATGCTTGACAGAGAAATTTCCTCTTTAGAAATAAGCGGACCTTTTCATAGAGTTACCGCTTTACATATTGAGGATGCTATAAATGAGGAAATAAGCGCCGGATTTATTGGCGCAGACATTGATAGAATAAAAGATTTAGTTATTGCATTACCATGGATTGACCAAGCACGCATTACTCGGAGATGGCCGAGCCATATTTCAATTACTGTGACTGAGCAAATCCCAGCTGCAGTTTGGCATGATCACGGTCTTTTAAATACTCGTGGCGAATTATTTATAAAAAATGCACGCCATATTCCACCAGAACTGCCAAGACTAAGTGGACCAAATAATACTTCTGATGCGGTAGCAAGAAGATATCTTGGAGTTCGCGAGCAATTAATCTCAAGAGGTCTAGATGTTCGAGGAGTAAATCTTGATAATCGTGGATCTTGGGAAATAACACTTGTCAATGGAATTAATGTTCGTTTAGGCGGAAAAGCTGTTGATGAACGAATAAATCTTTTTTTAAATGTTGTTACAGAAATTATAGTTAGCCGCGTAGAAGAAATTGACTATGTTGATATGAGATATGCCAATGGATTTGCAATTGCCTGGAAAAATGGTTTGCCATCACCAATAAATGATTCTGAAAAAGTTAAACAAAAGTTGCTTATGGCTAGAGGGAGTCAATTAGATGTCTAAACGACCTGATAATAATTTAATTGTAGGGCTTGATATCGGTACTTCAAAAGTTGTTGCAATTGTTGGTGAAGTCAGCGAAAGCGGAGAAATAGAAATTGTTGGAATTGGCTCTCATCCATCACGAGGACTAAAGAAAGGGGTCGTTGTTAATATTGAGTCAACAGTGCATTCAATCCAACGTGCTGTAGAAGAAGCAGAGTTAATGGCAGGCTGTGATATCCATTCTGTATACACAGGCATAGCAGGCAGTCATATACGAAGCTTGAATTCACACGGAATAGTTGCAATAAGAGATTCTGAGGTTAGTGCTAACGATGTTGACAGAGTCATTGATGCTGCCCGAGCAGTAGCAATTCCCGCAGATCAAAAAATCTTACATATTCTTCCGCAGGAATTTGTCATTGATAATCAGGAGGATATAAGAGAGCCGGTTGGCATGTCAGGAGTTCGCCTTGAAGCAAAAGTACACATGGTTACAGGAGCCGAAAGTGCAGCACAGAATATTGTTAAGTGTGTAAAAAGATGTGGTCTAGAAGTTGATGATATTGTCCTTGAGCAGCTTGCATCAAGTTATGCTGTGCTAACAGATGATGAAAAAGAGCTTGGATCATGCATAGTAGATATTGGCGGTGGCACTACAGACATAGCAGTCTTTCTTGGTGGTGCTATTCAACACACAGCAGTTATACCAATTGCAGGAGATCAGGTAACTAATGATATCGCTGTTTCAATGCGAACACCGACGCAATATGCAGAAGAAATAAAAATTAAATACGCTTGTGCATTATCCCAGCTTGCCAACCCTGACGAGACAATTGAAGTACCTAGTGTTGGTGATCGCCCACCTAGAAGGCTAGCTCGCCAAACACTCGCTGAAATTGTAGAACCTCGATACGAAGAACTTTTTGGATTGGTGAGGGATGAGTTACGAAGAAGTGGATTCGAAGAATTGATTGCTGCTGGGTTAGTTATTACTGGCGGTAGCGCAAAGATGGAAGGAGCCGTCGAGCTTGCAGAAGAAGTGTTCCATATGCCAGTTAGGCTTGGCTCACCACAGCATGTTGAAGGGTTAGTAGACGTCATACGTAATCCAATTCATGCAACAGGTGTTGGATTATTACAATATGGTTTTGAAAACATATCACGTCAACATCAACGTAATATCGCGATAGGGGGCAATTTGGGTGAAATCTGGGAACGTATGAGATCATGGTTCCAGGGTCAATTTTAATAAAAGTAGTATTACATGGTTTTGGGCTTTCATTATCTAGAATAAAGACTCCGCTTTTTGAGCCAGGTTTACCTAAGCCCGCTATCTTCTAACTCCAGTAATACTACCTATATAACAGTTTGAATTCATGAGGCTTTTTTGGAAATTGAGTACAATTATGTTAGTCTTCTCTAAATGCTAAAACAAAGAACTATAAAAACCGCGATTAGAGCTACTGGTGTTGGATTACATACTGGCGAAAAGGTCTATATGACTTTGCGACCAGCTGCAATAAACTCAGGCATTAATTTCCATAGAGTTGATTTAGAGGCTCCGGTTTCTATTCAAGCAGATCCGAAGCTTGTTGGCGAAACTATGCTTGGAACAACACTCATTAAAGATGATATAAAAGTTGCTACAGTAGAGCATTTAATGTCTGCTCTTGCCGGCCTAGGCATTGATAATTTGCATGTTGATTTATCTGCACCCGAAGTACCAATTATGGATGGCAGTGCTGGTCCTTTTGTTTTTCTTCTTCAGTCCGCTGGAATTGAAGAGCAAGATGCTGCAAAAAAAATGATTAAGATTAAGAAAAAAATCCGTGTTGAAGATGGTGATAAATGGGCTGAATTATCACCTTTTAATGGATTTAAGGTTAACTTTGAAGTTTATTTTGATCATCCTGTTTTTAAAAAATTAAGTCCAAAAGCAACCATCGATTTCTCTTCAACATCTTTTTTAAAAGAAGTTAGTCGAGCTAGAACTTTTTGTTTTCTTCGAAATGTAGAAGCTCTTCGTGAAAGAAACCTTACTTTAGGAGGTAGCATGGATAATGCTATTGTGCTTGATGATTATCGTATTCTTAATGAGAATGGACTTCGATATGCAAATGAATTTGTAATCCATAAGATTCTCGATGTCATTGGCGATGCTTATCTCTTGGGTCACAGCCTTGTAGGCGAGCTAAGTGCTTTCAAATCTGGGCACGATCTAAATAATAAGCTATTAAGAGCCATGCTCAAAGATGAAAGTGCATGGGAGGTAGTAACCTTTGATGACATTAACAATGTACCTATTTCTTATGCCACACAGTCATTTGCTTAATAATTAACTCCACTACCACTGATACGTATTCTACAAGAATTTGCTTTTATTCCAGCTTCATTAGCAGCTTCGATTAATATTTTAGTTTTATAGCGTAAGCGTGATGCCCATGCTGATGAGGTGCAAATCACAACTAATTCACCATTATCCCTTACATTAGCCGCAACAATTGCATGCCTATCAGTTTTAGGTAAAGTACGGCAGAGATGATCAGTAAGTTCTGTCATACGTTGAGTATGTTTAATTAGGCTTCCTAGTTCCTGTTGGTCACCGGAATTTAGAATGTTTTTAAGTTTATTAATTGACATAAAAATTTTGCAATAAATTATTTTCTTATCTAAGAGAGTAAATATATCCTAGTTTTTCTATTTTTCTAAATAATCCATTATGCATAGATTTTTCTTTCATAAAAGACTGCCAGCTTTTTATGAAATATTTTTTTATAAAAGTTAAACCCTTTGCAGTAAAGAATCATATTTTTATAAATATAATCAGCAGATTTATAGTAAACTTATTTAAATTTGTTAATTTTTTTAATGAAATGCTCTGATACTAAATAGATTGGCATAAGAGGCGCGCTAAATGCATGTAGTTATTTTTGGCAAAGGGTTTAAATCACCTCGTAAAATGAAGCTAAATTGGTTATCTGTATCTCTTTTTTTAGTTTTTGTTTTTTTAATTATAGGTAGCTTAAGTTTATTTATTGGAAGCTGGTATTCTTCAAAGAATACTTCAAATAGTTTATTTGATTTTTTTCAAAGCTTATCAACAAATATTGAAACTCAAAGAAATAAAATTGATTTAGTCCGTCAAGAAAATGAAGACACATTAGATGCTTTGTCTATTTATATCGCACAAATTAATGCTCGTATCATTAGGTTAGACGCTCTAGGTCGCCGCTTAATTAAGATGGCTAATATTGATGATAGTGAATTTAATTTTGATTTAGATCCAGCTGTTGGTGGGCCAGAGGAATTGATAACTTCTGGAATAAGTGATGTGGATTTTGAAATAATTAAAAAGATTAATTTTTTAAATGAACAGTTAAGCAGGCGAGAAATCCAACTAGATGTTCTTGAAGGCTATTTAATGAATCAAATCTTAAGTAATCGTGTTTTTCCTCAGGGCAGACCTGTTAAATCTGGATGGATTTCATCTTATTTTGGTAAGAGAACAGATCCATTTACTGGAAAAATTGCAAATCATACCGGAGTCGATTTTGCGGGAAAAAGCGGCACCGAAATTGTGGCTGTAGCTGATGGAGTTGTTACCTGGTCTGCAGATAGATATGGATATGGCATTATGGTTGAGTTAAATCATGGTAATGGATACTTAACTCGATATGCGCACAATCTAAAAAATTTTGTTTCTATAGGAGATGAGGTTAAAAAAGGTCAAGTTATTGCTTTGATGGGAAAAACTGGGCGTGCTACAGGCCCAAATTTGCATTTTGAGGTATTACATAATGGAAACCAAGTTAATCCTTTAAAATTTATTAGTAAATAATTTTTTTGAATCGATTAAAAATTAGATTTATCAATAGCAATTCTATTTTTTGCTTGCACCCTACAACTTAATTTTTCTCATATATAATATAACTCAGCTTGGATATTTAACTTTACACTTTTAGAATAATATTATTTAGAAGATAGCAATCTCAGGAGATTTGTGTGGCCAATTTTTTGACACGTATATTTGGTAGTCGAAATGATCGCCTGATTCGTCAATATGAGAAAATAGTCGCTTCCATTAATAAGCTTGAAGAAGATTTTAAAGCTTTAAATAATGATGCGATTAAGGCAAAAACTTTAGAGTTTCGTAAGCGATATCAAAAAGGCGAAACTTTAGATCAATTATTGCCTGAAGCTTTTGCTGTTGTTCGCGAAGCCTCGGTTAGAACAATGAAGATGCGACCATACGATGTCCAATTAATAGGCGGTATGGTGCTTCATGCGGGTAATATTGCTGAGATGCGAACAGGTGAGGGTAAGACATTAATGTCAACTTTACCGGCTTACCTTAATGCGATTAGTGGCGATGGTGTTCATATTGTTACTGTAAATGAATATCTTGCTCAACGTGATGCTGATTGGATGCGCCCTATATATGAATTTTTGGGTTTAACTGTCGGAGTATCGAAAGGTGGTCAAACGTCTAATGAAAAACGTCAGGCATATGAAAGTGATATTACATATGCAACCAATAATGAACTTGGGTTTGATTATCTAAGAGATAATTTAGCTTTTTCAATTGACGAAAAATCGCAACGAGGTTTAAATTTTGCAATTGTGGATGAAGTTGATTCAATACTCATTGATGAAGCTAGGACCCCACTAATTATTTCTGGTCCCACAGAATCAAATACTGATTTGTATTCAAAGATTAACAAAATGATTCCAAAGCTTAAGAAGCAAGAAGAGATTGAAGGCCATAGTAATTTTGATATCCCTGCAAATAAGGTTTTAATTGATAGCGAAGATTTTGAGGAATTAATATTAGAGGAAGCGGTAGAAATCGCAGAGCAAAGAAGTGCTGATTTAGTAATGATTTCAGTGAATGACAAATTAGCAAATTGCAAAATTGTAGAACGTGGGGATTACACTGTTGATGAAAAAGCGAAGCAAACTTACATAACAGAAGAGGGGCATGCAAAAGTTGAAACAATGATGAGCCAGACTGGCTTACTTCTTGAAAATGAAAGTTTATATGATGCAGCAAATATTAAATTATTACACCATCTAAACTCTGCTCTAAGAGCTCATGCTATGTATCAGATGGACGTTGACTACATTGTAAAAGATGGTGAGATAATAATTGTTGATGAGTTTACAGGAAGGACTATGCCTGGTCGCCGCTGGGGCGATGGCCTTCATCAGGCTGTTGAAGCAAAAGAAGGTGTTTCAATTAAGCAGGAAAATCAGACAATTGCATCAATTACATTTCAAAATTATTTTCGTTTATATAATAATCTTTCAGGTATGACGGGAACCGCAGATACAGAAGCTTTTGAGTTTCAACAAATATATGGGCTAGAGGTTGTAGTAATACCAACACACAAGGATATGATTCGTAATGATCAATCTGATCTTGTTTATCTGACTGAAAAAGATAAATTTCAGGCAATCATTGAAGATATTGTTGATTGCTCTGAACGTAACCAGCCTGTCTTAGTTGGAACTACTTCAATTGAAGCTTCTGAATTATTGTCATCTCTTTTAAAAAAGAGACATATAAAACATAACGTTTTAAATGCAAAACAACATGAACTTGAAGCACATATAGTGCAAAACGCTGGCAAGCCTGGTGCAATAACAATTGCTACTAACATGGCTGGGCGAGGTACTGATATTGTATTGGGCGGAAGTTTTGACGCTTCATCAAAAAAAGCAGAATGGCAAAAGTGTCATGAGAAGGTTTTAGAAGCTGGTGGTTTGCATATTATTGGTACAGAGCGTCATGAATCGAGACGTATTGATAATCAACTAAGAGGTCGATCAGGACGCCAGGGTGATACTGGCTCATCGAGATTTTATTTATCAATGGAAGATTCGTTGATGCGAATTTTTGGTGATCCTGAACGCACTAAGAATTTATTATCTCGTGCCGGAATGCGCGAGGGTGAGGCTATAGAAAGTAAAATCTTATCACGCCAGATCGAGCGAGCTCAGCGGAAAGTTGAAGCTCATAATTTTGATATTCGTAAAAATCTTCTCGAATATGATGATGTTGCAAATGATCAAAGAAAAGTTGTTTATCACCAACGCGCTGAATTGATGGATGCGGAAGAGATTGAAGATTCAGTGATGGCTATCCTTGAAGAAGTTGTGGGTTCTACCGCAGAGCAATATGTACCAATTGGAAGTCTGGATGAAATGTGGGATACAGATGGCCTTTCTCAGGCGATTGAGTCAGATTTTGGGGTAAAAATAGATATTACTCGTTGGGCATTAGATGATAAAACCTTAAGTGCTGAAGGAATTATTGAAAAATGTATTAAAAAAATTCAGGTTACTTATAAAGAGAGGGTAAATGATGTTGGTGCAGATCTTATGCGCGGTGTTGAAAAGAAGGTAATGCTGCATCAATTAGATCATCATTGGAAAGAGCATTTAGCTTCAATGGACCATTTGCGCCAAGGTATTGGTTTACGCTCCTATGCTCAAAAAAACCCAAAGCAAGAATATAAAAGAGAGGCATTTGAGATGTTTGGCGCCATGTTAGAGCAAGTTAAGTATGACTCAATAAGTATACTTGCCCGTATTCGTGTTCAAGGTGAGAAAGATTTAGAAAAGATAGCAGAACGTAAAAAAACATCTGGTTTTTTAAAATTTCAACATGCTTCACCAAGTAAAATAGATGAACACGAAAAAAAGACAAAATTGGCAGATTTACGTGAACCATATGTTAGAGATCAAAGAAAAGTTGGACGCAATACAATTTGTCCCTGTGGTTCAGGAAAGAAATTTAAGTATTGCTGTGGTCAATTGAGTGATTAATTTTATATGAAAGATCATTTTTATGTTGTAGCAGGAATACTCATCAATTCATATGATCAAGTTTTGATAGCAGAGCATGTTAGTGGCGACTTATATCATGGCTTATGGGAATTTCCCGGAGGAAAGATAGAAACTAATGAGAAAGCATTAGATGCCTTATCAAGAGAGCTTAAAGAAGAGCTTGGTATAAATATAAAAGATGTTTCCTCATTCATGAAGGTAAAATTTGAATATCAAGATAAAGAGGTCTCTATTGAGTTTTTTATTATCAATAAATGGCACAACAAACCATTTGGACGTGAAGGGCAAAACCTCAGTTGGGTATCATTAAAGTCTTTAGATTCATATAAATTTTTACCAGCTAATGAACCTGTAATAATAAAGCTTCAAAATAAATTTTTTTAAAAATTAACAAATTGAAAGCTGAAACGGAACATCACCTATTGTTTGAATGGCACGACTCTCAACTGTTGACCATTCAAGGAAACGAACTGTAAAACGATGTTGGCTGCCACTTATTTCTGGAAATAATTTTAATTCTTCGTCAAGACTTAACCTTAATAGCCGACAATTATTATTTTTTTGCATATTGTGTTGATACATACCATTTATAGCTTCTTTTGCAATTGGTTGTGCACTCTCACGAATCACCCAAAGAGCCTCACAAACTCCTTCACAGAGTATCTTTATAGGTTTAATCCATTTAGCTAGATCATCCTGTCTTCGTGATATGGGCTGTCTAAGCCAATGATTATATTCTGGCAAATCAAATTCACATGTACCACCAGGGATGGAGCTCCTATATTTAATGGTATTTAAAAAATCACTTTCTTTAAGGGCTTGCAAGAAGCCAGTTCCAATATTTGATAGTTTATTGCGGGTGCAAGATAAATTGTCAATTAAATTGGATAGACGATCGCTATCAACATTTAAATGAGTTTCAAACTTTTCAAAGTTACATATAAGATGATCCAGTTCATTTAATAAGTCATTCCTAACATCACCCCTTGAAAGGATAGATTGAATTTCTAATAAAAAAGCTATTGTAGAGCGAGTTGACCATTCATTATCTTTATCGCTATTTTTCAACATAGGATGATAAAGAAACTCTAGCCTTAAAAAAGTTCGCATACGTTCAGAAACTGGCTGCTCATAGTATGCGATACCTTCTACATTTTGGCTGTTTGATTTTTCATAAAAATTAATCATAGAAACATTCTGCTTTAGATATTTAGCTGTAGCAAATATTACATGTTGTGAAATTTTAATGTGTTTCTCATAAAAAGCATTATAGTGATGCCAAGCTAGAGTATAATTGATGTAATTTAGCTACTTTAGTTTGCAGTAAGTTAGGCTCTTCATCATTTTTAATAATATCATCAGCAATTTTTAGGAAATTATTTCTACTTTCTTGCGCTATTAAAATGCGGTGAGCATTCATATTTGACTCATTGTCGCGTTTTTTTAATCTTTCAATTTGTGCATCCTCATTGCAGTCTACGACTAGAACCCTATCAATAAATCCTATGAGAGTTGATTTAACCAACAAAGGTATAACAATTATTTGGTAATCACCTCCAATTTCGTTAGCTTGGCGCACAGTTTCAACCTTAATTCTTGGATGTAAGATAGTTTCAAGTGCATGCCGAGCACGTTCATCAGCAAATATAAGGTCTCTCATGGCTGAACGATCTAAATAATCATTATTATCAATAACAGAATCACCGAATTGTTGTTTAATATCCTCAAGTGCTGGCTGTCCTTTCTGTACAACTTCCCTAGCAATAATGTCAGTGTCAATAATTGAAATTCCATGCTTTTCAAATAGTTTAGCAATTGTTGACTTTCCGCAAGCAATACCACCAGTAAGCCCCACTCTAAAAGGTTTTTTTAATTTTTTATAAGCCACTTAAATAATCAAGTTAAAATAATAATTCTTAATTGGATCACCCCAAAGCATAGTTACCCATCCTGCAGCAGAAATATATGGTCCAAACGGAATTGGAGTATTATGATTTTTTCCAAAGAATAGAATCAAAGTAATATTAACTAATATACCTGTAATTGCAGATATCATTATAATCAATAATATTTGCTGCCATCCTAGCCAAGCACCAAGCGCTGCCAACAATTTAAAGTCACCGTATCCAAATCCATCTTTTCGAGTAAAAAGCTTATAAATCCAAAATACACTCCACAAGCTTAAATATCCTACTAATGCTCCGATGATTGCTTCTGACGGACTAATGAATAATTTAACGGTGTTTGGCAACGGATCAAACAGACTTATACAAAGACCAATCCACAGTAAAGGCATAACTATCGCATCCGGAATAATCTGAGTATCTTCATCAATTACTGATATAACTATCAATGTTGCAGTCAAAATAACCGCCATTAAAGCTTCTATACCTATTTTGAAATGCCATACAGTAATTGTTAGTAAAAATGCAGTGAGTAATTCAATACATGGATATTTCAGAGAAATCGATTTATCACAGTGCGCGCAGCGGCCTTTTAGAAATAAGTAACTTAAAACGGGAATATTTTGAAAAAAGGTAATTAATCTTTTACAGTGCACGCAATGTGATCGGGGTAGAATTAAATCAAAACGCTTAAAACCTCCCTTCACAGATAAATCATTAAAGGAAGTAACTTGAGCGCGCCATTCGCGTTCTATCATGATTGGCAGTCTATAAATAACAACATTAAGAAAACTTCCAATTAATAGCGCGATTAAGAAAATTACTATAATCAAAACTGGTGTAGATTGACTCATTAGCTCAATCACTTAACTCTCCATTAGCTAATTAAGTTATTAATTATGATGGATTATTTGAATATAAAACTTTATATTATTGATAATCTACTTTAAAACCACTATTTAAGTTATGTTAGTTACATAAAATAAGTGTAAATCAAATAACTTTTTATACAAATGCATAGTTTAAATTCAATTTTTTTGTATGTAGACATAAGAACCTTTAACCTACAAAATATACTTTTTTGTACTCAAAATGAAATATTTTTTTAATTGAAGAAAATTCAATGAACCTCCACGAATATCAATCTAAGACACTTTTTAACGAATACGGTATAAATACTCCTATAGGCATGCCTGTTGATTCTTCAGACAATGCTGTTAAAGCTGCAGAAAAGATAGGCGGTAATTTATGGGTAATTAAGGCTCAGGCTCATACTGGAGGCCGTGGTAAAGCTGGTGGTGTAAAAATAGCTCGTACACTTGAAGAAGTCCGTAAATATACTGATGAAATGTTAGGTATGGTTCTAGTTACCTACCAGACAGGACCTGAAGGTTTGCCAGTAAATTTGGTTTATATTGAAGAAGCTTCTGAAATTGTTCGTGAACTCTATCTAAGTATATTAGTAGATAGAGGTAATGGCCGTATTTCTATCGTTGCATCTGCAGCTGGTGGAATAGATATTGAACGCGTTGCATCTGATACACCAGAAATGATTTTCACAATATCTATTTGTCCAGATGTTGGTTTACAAGATTATCAAGTAAGGCAAATAGCCTTCAAATTAAATCTCGAACGTGAACAGATAAAGCAATTTACTTTACTCTTAAATAATCTTTATAGATTATATCTCGATAAAGATGCCAGTTTAATAGAAATAAACCCTCTAATAATTAATAGTTTAGGAGACATAGTTGCGTTAGATGGAAAAATTAATCTCGATGGTAGCGCTTTATTTCGACAAAAAGAGATTGCTAGTCTTCGAGATTTAAGTCAAGAAAATGATATTGAAAGAAAAGCTGCTGAATATGACCTTAATTATGTTTCACTCGATGGCAATATTGCCTGCATGGTAAATGGTGCTGGCTTAGCAATGGCAACCATGGATTTAATAAAGTTACACGGAGGCAACCCAGCAAATTTCTTAGATGTAGGCGGTAATACGACTGCTGAGCGTGTTTCAGTAGCTTTCAAGTTAATTCTTTCTAATAAAAATGTTGATGCAATTTTGGTTAATATTTTTGGTGGAATTGTGCGTTGCGAACTCATTGCTCAGGGAATTATCAGTGCAGCAAAAGATGTAGGTATAAATGTTCCAATTATTGTAAGACTTGAAGGAACAAATGCGATTGAAGGTCGTGAGCTTCTTATCAACAGTAAACTTGATATTATTGCCGTCGACAACCTTACTGATGCAGCTTTAAAAGCTGTTACAGCAGCAGCTTAAAAGAGAAAATTCAATGAGTATTTTGGTCGATAAACATAGTAGGATTCTTTGCCAAGGCATTACTGGTAAACAAGGGTCATTTCACACGAAGCAATGTATAGATTATGGGACGAATATTGTTGGTGGAGTTACGCCCGGGCGAGGTGGCACTGAACATTTAGGAGTGCCTGTTTATAATACAATGCAGGAAGCTGTCAATGAAACCAATGCAAATGTGAGCATGATTTATGTACCACCTTCATTTGCCGCAGACGCGATTCTTGAAGCAGCAGATTCAGGCGTATCATTGATAGTTTGCATCACAGAAGGTATACCAGTTAATGACATGGTTAAAGTAAAGTCTTCATTACGCTATAACAAGTGTCATTTAATTGGCCCTAATTGCCCAGGAATTATTACACCAGAAGAATGCAAAATTGGAATTATGCCAGGTTTTATTCATAAAAAAGGATGCATCGGAGTTATATCTAGATCGGGTACTTTAACCTATGAAGCAGTTCATCAAACCACACTAAACGGGTTAGGACAAAGTACTTGTATAGGCATTGGGGGAGATCCTGTTCGAGGGATGAACTTTATTGATTGTCTGGAACTATTTCAGAATGATCAAGAGACTAAGGGTATTATCATGGTTGGTGAGATAGGTGGTATGGATGAAGAGGCCGCCGCTGAATTCATCCAAAAAAATATAACCAAACCAGTTGTAACATATATTGCTGGCGTTACAGCTCCGGCGGGAAAAAGAATGGGTCATGCTGGAGCGATTATTGCTGGCGGCAAGGGAACCGCCGAAGAAAAATACAAAGCTCTGGATGTAGCTGGTGTAGCAACAGTAAGGTCACCAGCAGAGCTTGGTTCAAAAATGCTCGAAGTTATAAATTTATAAGGCTAGTGATTGTAAAGCTTAACCATGGATCATAACGTTAAAGTTGCTATAGCTCAGATTGAACTCGTAGTTGGCGATATTACTGGCAATACTCAAAAAATAATTAACTATTCGCAAAAAGCTCGTGATGAGCTTTGTGCAGACTTGGTCATTTTCCCAGAATTAAGTATCTGCGGTTATCCACCAGAAGACCTTTTGTTTCATAAAAGTTTCAAAACATCAGTTGAAAACTCTATAGCAAAGATACGTGAAAGTGTTTTGGTATTAGCATACTTGTTGGTTTTCCAGAATATAATCAGAGCCATATTTTTAATGCTTGTGAAATTATACGTGATGGCAAAACCATTGTTCGATACCGGAAGCAGCTTTTGCCTAATTACAATGTTTTTGATGAAGAGCGATATTTTAAAAGTGGTTCTGATTCAGCAGTTTTTAGACTGAATGGGATTACCATTGGGCTTAATATTTGTGAGGATATATGGGGTCCTATGCCAATGAAAAAAGCATTGGCTTCTGGAGCTGAGTGCATAATTGCAATTAATGGATCACCTTTTGAAAAAGATAGTCAAATTAATCGTGAAAAACAGGTTAAAGAACGAATCTCAGACATTAAGTTGCCAGTCATATATGTAAATATGGTCGGAGGCCAGGATGAACTTGTATTTGATGGCGGTTCATTTGCAATGTCGGCAGATGAAAAAATTAAGTTTCGCGCACCTTCATTTGAAGAAGGACTATTTACTGTTGATTTACAAACAAAAAGGTCAGAGGTCAAACTAAAAAATAAATCATTATCAAAATTACTAAATGTTGATGAAAGTGCATACAAAGCAATAGTTAGAGGCACTCGAGATTACATCAACAGGCATGGTTTTCCTGGCGTTTTAATTGGTTTGTCAGGTGGAGTTGATTCAGCATTAGTAGCAACTATTGCTTGCGATGCTATTGGCGCTGACCGTGTTCATGCTGTAATGATGCCGTTTCTATATACTTCAGAGATGAGTCAGGAAGATGCTGCTAAACAAGCAGATAAATTAGGTATTCGTTATGATGTAATTTCAATTGAGCCTATTTATGAGCAAATCATTGCTCAATTAAATCCAGTATTCAAAGATTGCAAAAATGATGTAACCGAAGAAAATATCCAATCTCGCTGTCGCGGATTACTTCTAATGGCCATGTCAAATAAGACAGGATTTATGTTACTCACCACTGGAAATAAAAGTGAGATGGCCGTTGGGTATGCAACACTATATGGTGATATGGCAGGTGGTTTTGCACCTATCAAGGATTGCTCAAAATCGCTAGTTTATCGTTTAGCCAAATATCGAAACTCTCTTGATGCAGTTATTCCTGAGAGAATCATTGTTCGAGAACCATCAGCTGAGTTGCGACCCAATCAAAAAGATAGTGACTTCCTTCCCGATTATACGGTTCTTGATCCAATACTCGAAGCATTTATTGAAAAAGATTTATCTGTGAGTGAAATCACAGATAAAGGATTTGAACGTGATATTGTCATTAAAGTTTTAGGGATGGTTAAACTTAATGAGCACAAGCGTCGTCAGGCACCCCCAGGCGTGAGAGTCACAAGCCGTGCATTTGGAAGGGATTGGCGTTATCCAATAACTTCAGGTTACGATCCTAAATAAATAAAAAACAACTCTTTAAGATTTTTATCTATTTTTTTAGACCAATAAAGTAAGTATTGTTTAATATAAAATAATAGAACTT
>MDTG01274756.1_pt1 | contig 40505 bp, 33 predicted proteins | sample 811421 | NCBI WGS metagenome assembly MDTG01 (sample SAMN05326645, study PRJNA326480) | marine metagenome | isolation source: seawater | place: Pacific Ocean: South East | collected 2011 | reverse complement strand
GCGTCGTAGACGCGGGCCTTCACGAAGCCGCGCGAGCCGGTGGCCACGACGGCGACGCGGCCATCCGGGCTCGCCGCGAGGTCGAGGGGCAGCACCGCCTGGCCCACCTGGAAGGGCCGCGTCCGCACGCGCCCGTCGGCCGCCAGGTGGGTCAGCGCCGGCTGCGAGATCGCGCCCACAGAGTCGCCCGAGGGCGCGCCGTAGCCGGTGCGGGTGGTCGGCACCTCGGCGGCGACGGAGAGCTGATGGGTCAGGAGCACGCCCCCGCGCGCCGGGTCCGGGACCATGCGCCAGGCCACGTTCGGCCGGCGCTCGGCGACGGCCTCGGGGCGCATCGTCGAGCGCACCGTGCCGGAGCGGTTCACCGCCAGGACGCTCGCCTCGCGCAGCCGCGAGACGAAGAGCACGTCGCCGACGGGCACGACGTCCCGGAGGTCCGCCGGGAGCCGGAAGCGCGCGATCTCCTCGAGGGCCTCATCCAGACCGACGAGCTGCCCCTCCTCGCAGGCGACCCAGGCCACGCCCATCGCGTCCCGCGCGAGGCCCCAGGGCGCGTCGCAGATCGGATGCCGGGCGCCGACGCGCCAGGGGTCCGCGAGCACCTCCGCCAGCGCGCCTTCGCCCCGCAGCACGACGAGCCAGCGCCCCGGCTCGAGCTCCACCAGCTGGCCGGGCAGCGCGTCGGCCCCCAGCGCCAGCTCCGCGATTGGGGCCCGCGCCTCCGCGAGCTCTCCGGGGCTCACGTCGAGGACCCAGACCACGTCCCGATCCGCGTCCGAGGCGAGGGCCAGCGTCCCGTCCGCGGCGATCGCGAGCGTGCCCCCGGTCGGCGGCGGTGGCGGGTCCTCCGCGAGCACGGGCTCGGGGCGGTCGGCGGGCTCCGGCGGCCGCGTGGGCCCGGGAGGCGGCTCGCCCCCTCCGCTTCCGTCGGTCAGGTCGATGTAGCAGGCGGGCGCGAAGGCCAGAGCCACGAGGGCGACCCACGGGGCGAGCGTGCGGGAGGTCATGACCAACCATGACACGCATCTTCCATGCCCGCCCTCTCTCCCGGGCTTTTCCCCACGATGCACCGGGAGCCGTGCCCTCGAGTCACGCCCCGTGGAGAACCGGCGACGCCATCCGGCACACCGGGCCCCGCGCCGGCCGGGCTCCGCGGGCCGGCCCCGGTAGACGCTCGTCCGCATCCGCGGTAAGCCGGCGCCCGGACGCGCACAGCCACGAGGTCGACGATGAGCGAGTACCGGAGCGAGAGCGATTCGATGGGTCAGGTCGAGGTCCCGGCCGACCGCTACTACGGCGCGCAGACCATGCGCTCGCGCATGAACTTCCCCATCGGGGAGGAGCGCATGCCCCTCGAGATCGTGCATGCCTTCGGCGTGCTGAAGAAGGCCGCGGCGATCACGAACCACGCCCTCGGCAACCTCGAGGAGCCCATCAAGGACCTCATCGTGAAGGCCGCCGACGAGCTCATCGCGGGCCAGCTCGACGACCACTTCCCGCTCGTCGTCTGGCAGACCGGCTCGGGTACCCAGTCGAACATGAACGTCAACGAGGTCATCGCGAACCGCGCCATCGAGCTGGCCGGCGGCGAGATGGGCTCGAAGGCGCCGGTCCACCCGAACGACCACGTCAACCGGAGCCAGTCCTCCAACGACACCTTCCCGACGGCCATGCACATCGCGGCCGTCGTCGCCATCGAGGACGCGCTCGTCCCGAAGGTGCGCCAGCTCCGCGACACGCTCGCGAAGAAGAGCGAGGCCTTCGCCGACATCGTGAAGATCGGGCGCACGCACCTCCAGGACGCGACGCCGCTCACGCTCGGCCAGGAGATCAGCGGCTGGGTGGCCCAGCTCGACCACGCCCTCGCCGCCATCGACGCCACGCTCCCGCAGCTCCGCGAGCTCGCCCTCGGCGGCACGGCCGTCGGCACCGGCCTGAACACGGTCGAGGGCTACGCGGAGAAGGTCGCCGCCACCATCGCCGAGCTCACGGGCAAGGCCTTCGTCACGGCGCCGAACAAGTTCGCCACCCTCGCCGCCCACGACGCCTACGTCGGCGCCTCGGGCGCGCTCTCGCAGCTCGCCGCGGCCTGCATGAAGATCGCCAACGACGTGCGCTGGCTCGCCTCGGGCCCGCGCTGCGGCATCGGCGAGCTCCGCATCCCGGCAAACGAGCCCGGCAGCTCGATCATGCCCGGCAAGGTGAACCCCACCCAGGCCGAGGCGATGACCATGGTCTGCGTGCAGGTCCTCGGGAACGACGCGGCCATCAAGATCGCCGGTACGCAGGGCAACTTCGAGCTCAATGTCTACAAGCCGGTGATGGCCTACAACCTGCTCCAGTCGGTCCGCATCCTCGGCGACGCCTGCGCGAGCTTCGAGGAGCGCTGCGTGCGCGGCCTCGAGCCGGTGAAGGAGACCATCGAGCAGAAGCTCCACGGCTCGCTCATGCTCGTCACGGCGCTGAACCCGCACATCGGCTACGACAAGGCCGCGAAGGTCGCGAAGAACGCCTACGAGAAGGGCACGACGCTCCGCGAGTCCATCGTCGAGCTCGGCTACATGACGGCGGAGGAGTTCGACGCCGCCGTGAAGCCCGGCGAGATGGTCGGGCCCCTGAAGAAGGCGTGAGCGTGGGCCTCGAGATCCGCGAGCATGCGCCCGGCGAGGCGCTGAAGGACTTCATGAACGTGCGGAAGGTCGTCTACGCCGACGACCCGGCCTACGTGCCGCCGCTCGACATGGAGATCCGCGACCGGCTCACGCCCGGGAAGAACCCCTTCTGGGAGCATGCCGAGGGCACGCTCTTCACGGCCTACCGGGACGGCAAGCCCGTCGGGCGAATCAGCGCGCAGATCGACCACGAGCACCTGCGCGTGCACGACGACGGGGCGGGCTTCTTCGGCTTCTTCGACACGCTCGAGGACCAAGAGGTCGCCGACGCGCTGCTCGAGCGGGCGCGGGCGTGGATCGCCGGCAAGGGCATGAAGCTCATGCGTGGCCCCTACTCGCTCTCGATCTACGAGGAGGCGGGCGTGCTCGTCGACGGCTTCGACACGCCGCCGGCGCTCCTCATGGGCCACCACCGGCCGTACCAGCACCGCTTGCTCGAGAAGTGGGGCCTCGAGAAGGCGAAAGACCTCTTCGCCTGGAAGTACCTCGTCGAGGAGCCGCCGAAGCGGGCGGCGCGCGCCTGGGAGCAGATGCAGGCGCTCCCCGAGGTGCGCTTCCGGAGCGTCGAGCCGAAGAACATGCGTCGCGAGCTCGACGCGATCCTCGAGATCTTCAACGACGCCTGGAGCCACAACTGGGGCCACGTGCCGGCGACGCCGGCCGAGGTCGACAAGATGGCCGAGGACATGAAGCTCATCATCGACCCGCGCATCGCCTTCTTCGCCGAGATCAAGGAGGAGCCGGTGGGGATGGTGATCTGCATGCCGAACCTGCCGGAGATCACCCACGACCTCGATGGGAGCCTCGTGCCCTTCGGCTGGGCGAAGCTGCTCTGGCGGCTGAAGGTGAAGAAGCCGACGTCGGCGCGGCTCGTGATGCTCGGCATCAAGGAGAAGCTCCGCGGGGTGAAGCGCTACGGGCCGCTCTCGACGGCGATGTACGCCGAGCTGGCCTACCGGGGCATCCGGCACGGCTTCGAGTGGGCCGAGCTGAGCTGGACGCTCGAGGACAACCGCCCCATCAACCTCGGCATCAAGGCCATGCGCGGGAAGGTCTACAAGACCTACCGCGTGTACGAGAAGGCCCTATAGCCGGGCGGGGCCGTTCGGCCCGTCTCCTCCTCCCCACGTCCTCCGCTTCGGGAATCGCCCATGCTTCAGCTCGTCCTTCGCGTCGTCCACCTCTTCGGCGCCGTCTTCTGGCTCGGCGGCATCGTCACCGTCACGCTCGCGGTCGCGGCCTATGAGGGCTCCGAGCGCGGCAAGGTGGCGGCGGCCGCGCGGGGCGTGGCGCTGAAGCTCGCGACGCCGGGGATGATCCTCGCGTTCGTGGGCGGGCTGACCATGCTGGCGATGGGCTGGAGCGGCTACGCGCGGGCGGGCTGGATGCACGGCAAGCTCCTGTTGGTCGTCATCGCCGCCGGGTTGACCGGGGCCCTGACGGGCAAGCTGCGGAAGGCCGCGGCCGGGCAGGAGGTCGGCGGGCTCGGGGGGCTGGCGATCGGGCTGGTCGTGCTCACGGCGCTGGTGCTCGTGCTGGTGCTCCTCGGCCCGGTGATGATGCCGGCCGGCGGCGGCGGCTGAGCAGCGGCCGGAGCGGTCGCCCCGAGCGGTCGCGGGCGCGCCGGCGGGTGTCCCGAATCGCCCCGCGTGAACGACGCTTCACGCCTGCGGAGGCGAGAACGCCCCCGAATTCGGGGCATCTCGGGGTTGGACGCGGCGGTGGCGCGCATTTGGCATACTCGAAGGCCATGCGCCGCATCGCTCCTGCCTTCGCCCTCCTCGCCGCCCTCGGCTGCGCCGACGACGGCGGCCTCTCGGTCACCGGAAGCGTCCAGATCGAGGACGCCGCCGGGACCACCACTGGCTTCGACTTCGTCCAGCGGACGAACCTGGTCGAGGAGGACCTGGCCGATCGAGACGAGAGCCTCTTCGCGGGCCACTGCCGCATCGGCACCGACGCCGAGGGGCTCCAGGTCGTCTCGGTCGGGCTGACCCGGCCCGCCAGCGGCGAAGGCATCCAGCTCGAGCGCTTCCGCCTGCGCTTCCCGGAGGCCGGCGACGCGACCGTCGAGGCCACGCTCGGTGGCAGCGGCTTCCAGGGCACGGCTGGCGCGAGCTGCCTGGCCGAGCTCGAGTACGCGCAGCGGGGCGACGGCCTGGTCGGAGCCGACTTCGACTGCACGCTCGAGGGCGGCGACGCGCCCGTCCAGGCGACGGGCGAGCTTCACTTCGCGGGCTGCACGGTCGACGGCGACGACGACTGAGCGCGCGCCGCCTCGAGCTCGTCATCCTCGTGGCGGGCTGCACGGTCGACGGCGACGACGACCGCTCACCCGTCGCGGCCGGGCGAGCGGAGCGTCCCTTCGCGGGCCGCCGTCGACGGCCGAGCGCTCGACGCCGCCCGTCCTGCGGTGGCGTCGTTCCCTCTGCCGTGGCTTCCGGCCCCACTGCTGCGCTCGCCAGGGCGACCGGGAGGCCCGTTCGGCTCGGGCAGGGGCGAGCCCCCGCCCGGCGAGGGCGCGAGCGGTGCGAGCGCCTGTGGCACGTCCTCGCGCCAGCTCCGCCAGCGGATGCCGTCGTCGTCCAGGGTGACCACGACGCCTCCCTCCCGGGGCGTCCCCAGCAGGGGCAGCTCGAGGGAGCGGTAGCGGGCGACGACCTCGTCGTGCGGGTGCCCGTAGCGGCTCTGGCGCCCGCAGCTGAAGACGGCCAGGCGTGGCGCCACCCGCCGCAGAAAGGCCTCCGAGGACGAAGTCCGCGAGCCGTGGTGCGGCACCTTCAGCACGTCCGCGGCGAGGTCGAGCTCGCTCGCCACGAGCGCCTCCTCCGCGAGCGCCTCGACGTCGCCCGTGAAGAGGACGCTCCGCGCGCCGTGGCGGACGCGCACCACCAGCGAGTTGTCGTTCGGCCCGTAGCCCGGATCGTGCGTCGGGCAGGGCCAGAGCAGCTCGAGCGTCGCGCCGCCCACGCGATGGGGCGCGCCGCAGAGCTCGGCCGGCGTGCGGACCGGGATGCCGCGCCGACGCGCCGAGCGGAGGAGCCGGGCGGCCGGTCCGTGCGGCGCCTCGTCCTCGGCCTGGCCGCTGTCCCAGATGGCGCCGACCTCGACCCCCGCGTCGAGGAGCGCGCGGAGCCCCGCGTAGTGGTCGGGGTGCGGGTGCGAGAGGATCACCAGCGCGAGCCGGTCCCGGCGCCGCGCCGCGAGGAGCGGCGCGAGGCTCCGCTCGCCGGGATCGGGCACGCCGCCGCCCGCATCCACCAGCAGCGCCGACCCATCGGGCAGGTCGACCAGCGCGCCGTCCCCCTGCGCCACGTCCGCGAAGGTGACCCGGAGCGCCCCGCGGGGTTGCTCCACGTGCCGGAGGTGGATCTCCGCCGCGCCCAGCGCCAGCGCGCCGAGCAGGAGCACCGCCACGCGCCGCCGCCCGCGCGCGGCGAGCCCCACGAAGGCCATCGCCGCGAGCACGACCCCCTGGGCGACGCTCGGAGGCGAGAGCGCGTCGCCGCCGAGCTGCGCGAAGGCCTCCGCCGCGGCCACGAGCGCGTCGAGCACGCCGGTGAAGAGGGGCGCCGAGAGCTCGCCGAGGCCGACGCTCGCGAGGAGCGCATGCGCGAAGGCCAGCGGCACGAGCGCGAGCGTCGCGAGGGGCACGAGGAGCACGTTCGCCACCACGCCGCCCGGCGGGAGCTGCCCGAAGCACCAGAGCACGAGGGGCGCGGTCGCGACCGTCGTCCGCGCGCTCACGTCCCAGGCGGCCCGGAGCGCGCCGGCTTCGCGGAGGCCGGGCGCCGTGACGATGGCGGCCGTGGCTGCGATCGAGAGGAGGAACGCGGGGCGCACGGCGTCCTCGGGCGACGCGGCGGCGAAGACCAGCACGGCCGCGGCGGCGACGCGGGTCCCCCGCGGGCGTCGCCGAAGGACGCGGAGGCCGAGCGCGAGGCAGGCCATGGTCACCGCCCGCCAGACGCTCGGGGCGCCCCCGGCGACGAGGGCGAAGCCGAGCGCCACCGGGATGCCGGCGAGGGCCCCGAAGCGCCCGGCGTCGATGGCCCGGCCCCGGGCCCAGGCCGTCGCCAGCCAGACGATGGCGCCGACGAGGAGGGCGACGTGCAGGCCGGAGACCGCGAGGAGGTGGGCGAGGCCGGCGCCGCGGATGGCGTCCCGCTCCTCCGGACGGACCGCAGCGCCGTCGCCGAGCAGGAGGGCGCGGGCGACCCCCGCGGCGCGCGGGGGGAGGGTGGCGTCGAGGCGGTGGCGGAGCCCGGCGCGCGCGTCGTGGAGCCAGGCCGCGAGGTGGGGGGCGTCCTCGACGCGGGGAGGCGCCGCGAGCCGCGCGCGGGCCGAGAGCGGGCGGCTCCGGAGCCAGGGCGGGTGAGGCGAAGGGTTGCGGAAGACCGTCTCCGGGCGGAGCCGGGCCAGCAGGCGCACGCGCGAGCCCGGCGGGGCGTCGAGGTCCGGCACGGCGATCCAGGCGCCGACCGGGAGCGGCGCGTCGTCCTCGAGGCGCGCGCCCGCCTCGACGCGCACGCGCGCCCAGGGGCCGCGGCGCCCATGCCGAACGGACTCCACGCGCGCGTCGAAGCGGGCGAGCCCGCGCGGGACCTCGTGAACGCGAGGCCGGGGCGCCGCCGCCAGCCCGGCGAGGGCGGCGAGGGTCATCAGGACGAGCCCCCAGCCGCGGGCGGTCACCACCCGGCCGGCGTAGGCGAGCAGGCCCCCGCCGCCGAGCGCCAGCCAAGCGAGCGCGCGTGCTGGGGCGTCACCGGCGCCGGCGAGGAGACCCAGGGCGAAGGCCGTCGCCACCAGGGTGAGCGGCGAGGGGACGAGGAGGAGGCGGAAGAGCGAGCGTGCAAACACCCGGATATGCCTTCTCAAGCTTCGTGCCGATCGAGCCCGCGACGAAATTACACGGTTTTTCGCCGCGGGTGGGCCCATCCGACTGGCGGACCGCCACTTTCCGCCGGCGGCGCCGCCACCCCTCCTCGCCTCCTCCGCCCCGTCCGAGCGCCGCCCGCGCGCCCAGGCTTGCGTCCGCCGGGGCCATCGAGTACAGAACCCTTCCCCCGGGATGCTTAGCTCAGCTGGATAGAGCGTCGGCCTCCGGAGCCGAAGGTCAGAGGTTCGAATCCTCTAGCATCCGCCACCCGAGAACCGGAACGATCACGGCCACTTTCGCGAGTGGCCGTTTTCGATCCGTCAGCGGGTCCGAGGCCAATTGAGGCCAATCCGGCCCGCGCCCGCGCCGCCTTCGCGTCGAGGTGTGAGGGCGCCAGGTGGCCGTAGCGCTCCGTGACGTGGGCGCTCGAGTGCCCGACCTGCGCCGCGGCCTCCTCGATCGTGTACCGCTCCCCGAAGCTCCCCATGAGCAGGTGGGAGACGAAAGAGTGCCTGAGGTCGTGCACACGCCCGCCCCGATCGCCGAGGCCGGCCCGCTCCAGCGCCCCAGCGGCCCCGGGCTTGGCGGCCCAGCCGAAGTCGTAGTCCGGCCCGTACGCGCGCCCCTGCGGGCCGGGAAACACCAGCCCGATGTCCTGCCCCGTGTGCTCCCGCCACGACCGCAGCCACCGGGCCGCTTGGGGGAGCAGGGCGGCGACGTGGACCTTGCCGTTCTTCGTGGGGCCCGAGGCGCCATGCCGGACCGTGATGCGGGGCCGCTCGCCGTCCAGGGCGACGTCGGCCCAGCGCAGGTGCTTCAGCTCCCCGAGCCGGAGCCCGGTGAACGCCAGGACGGCGAAGGCGTGCCGCTGTTGCGCGCGGAGCGGCTTCGGACCCGTGCGGCCCGCTCGACGTCGCGGTTGGGTCAGCGCCTCGATCTCCTCGAGCGTGAACACCGTCCAGGCCGGCTCCGTGGCCGCATGGGAGGAGGGCACCTTGATGGCCTTTGCGCGCGCCGGGTTCCTGGCGATCAGCTCGTCCATGACCGCGGCGTCCAGCGCCTGGCGCGCCAGGCGGAGCGCGTGCTTGATCGTCTGGGCGCTCAGGCACCGGTCCTTCGGGCGATACACCACCCCTTCCTTCGTCGTGATGGCCGACACCGCCGGCTTGCGCGCGAGCTCCCGCAGCCACGCCTGCACGTGCTTGGGACGCAGGGCGCCGAGGGGCCTTCGAGCGAAGCGGGCGGTCAGGACGTGGCGACGGAGGACGCTCCACTCGCGATCGACCGCCCGCGCCGCCCTCTCCAGCTCGCGCCGGAGCATCCACTCCTCGGCGAACTGCCCGAAGGTGACCCCGCCGGGATCGATCGCGGCCTTCTCGGCGATCACCTGGTTCGCGGCCAGCTGGATGCGCTCGGCTTCCTCGCGGGTGTCGAAGATGCCGAGCGTGACTCGCGTGCCGGCGCGCGTGATCCGCAGGCGGTACCGCCCGCTCGCGAGCCGGTCGATGGACCCCTTCATGCGCCTCATCGTGCATGCTCCGGGATCACGAAGCCAACCCGGTCCAGCGCGCGAAGCGCTCGCTGCCGGTCGAGCTCGGTCACCTCGACGACCTCCTCCGCCGAGGTGCGGTGCGCCCCCGAACCCGACGGGCTCGGATCGCGCTGCGTGGAGCCTCGCTCCAGCGCGGTGGCGACGCGTTCGAGCGCGGTGAGCACCTCCGCCAGCACACCGCGCTCCTGCTCGCGCTTCTTCCGCCGACGCGACGGTCGCCGCCCACGGCTCGTGCTGGGCGCTCCCCGACGCGAAGCCGGATCCCCCGCGTGGGTCCGGGCCGCGATCCGCCGGGCCTCGACGCCCTCCGAAGCCTCGCCTGTCGCGGTCTCGTGCTTCCGGGTCTTGCTTCGCTCCGTGGTTCCGCTCGGGCCCGCGGCGGCTTCCGCCTGCGCCCCGAGCTGCGCCTCGACCTCGGGCCAGAGGTAGCGCGGGGTCGCGCCGACGAGATAGCTCGGCTGCACGTGCCGCCGGACCGTCCGCGCGCTGACCCGGAGGAGCATGGCGACCTCGCCGCAGGAGAGCGCGATACCCGCGTCGCGATGTCGGACCGCGCGCCGGAGCGGCTCCGGGAGCGTGTAGCGCCGCCGCGGGCGGCTGACGACTCGGTAGCGCCGGTCTCGTCGGTGCCGACGCCGCCGGCGCCTCTTCGACCTCGCGCGCGGCTCGGATCCGGACGGTTCGGGCCCCCGGACCGCGGCTTCAGCAGTCTCTTCGTACGGATGCATATCAGACTTTAAATATCCGTTTCATGATATGGTGGCAAGGCATGGCCCGACGAAAGACCCCCGAGCTCGACGCCTACGTCGGCGCGCGCATACGCCGCCTCCGCAAGGAGCGCGGCTTGACCATGATGCAGCTCGTCGAAGCGTCGGGCGGCGGCGTCAGCCAGCCGGCCATCTCCGCGCTCGAGAACGGCCGCGCCTCCCCCACCGTCGCGACGCTCAGCGCCATCGCCGAGGCCCTCGGGCTCTCCGTGGCCGACCTCGTCGCGAACCCGGACCAGGACACGCGCCAGTGGATCTTCGATCACATCCGCGGCTGGTCCGCCGGCGAGCTCCGCGCCCTCGCCCAGGTCGTCCGGGAGGGCCCCCCCGAGCCCCGCTCCACCCGTCGCACCTCGCGCGTCCGCCGCAAGCGTCGCCCTCCCCAGAAGAGCGAGACGGGCTGAGCGAAGGCCCGCGTTGCGCGCCGTTCGTCATTGTGCGAAAAGATAACGAATGGCGCGCAGCACACCTGAGCCCACGGCGGCCCTCGTCGGGGCCGAGATCCGCCGGATCCGCACCGGTCGCGGCCTGACCCTGCAGCAGCTCTCGGACGCCGCCGGGCTCGGTGGACGCGGCAACGCCAGCAACCTCGAGCAGGGGAAGATCGCCCCGACCGTGGCGACCTTGGCGCGCGTCGCGGCCGCCCTGGAGGTCTCCATGGCGAGGCTGATGCCCCCGGACCCCGCCGAGCGCGCCCGACTCCACGCGCTCGTCGATCGGGTGCTCGACGAGGACGTGGCTCTCGTGGCGACCTGGCTCGAGCGGTTCGTCGCCGCCGGTTGAGCGCTCGGACCATCCGGTGATCACTCGGTGATCCACTGACGCCTTTTTATGGGTCGCCTCCGTGCCCAGCCGGAGCCCCCGTGGCGTCCGTGTGGAGCCCTCGTGGCGCCCCCGCCGCGCCCGCGCGTGAAGCCCCCCGTGCCTCCCCGTGGCAGCGTGAACGGCCCGAGTCGCGCCCACGGCCGCGGCGAGCGGGCTCCGACCGCCAGCCCTCATGAGCCTCGGCAGCCACGGTGAGGGGGACTCCTCGGCGGACTCGGGCGGCCCCTCGAGCAGGACGCCCTCCTCGTCGCAGGCCGGGGGCGGGTCGGACTCATCGCGCTCCGCCCCCGCTCTGGCGCGACCATCCGGCCGCGAGCGGAGTGGGATCGACCGGCTGCGCCGCCGGCGGAGGCTGGCCAGCGCGCCGCGGCCGAACGCGGGAAGCATCCCGACGCGGTCCCGTGGCGCGCTCCGGCGCCGCTGCGACCATCCGCCACCAAAGCGGGTCTCGCAGCGCAACCCGAGCCCTCCGCGACTGCTACCTGCCGTCGCCTTCACGACGCCGGAGAGGCCGTCCCGTCCCGGTGAGGAGCTCCCGGCGCCCCTCGACACACCCGGATCTCCTTGGAGGGCGCTCCGGCTGCCTTCTCGCTTCACGGGGCTTCTGGTCCTCGGCGTCAGGACACCACGACTGCTGCCCGGCCCGCGTGCCAGCTGGAGGCCCCCCGGGCTCACCACACCGGAGCCGCCGAGACGCTGGCCAGCCGAAACGGGGACGGCGTACGACGACCCGCCCGTCGCGGAGATCCCGTGCGGCTGGCCAACACAGACGGTGTCGTATACTATACCGAGTGGGCTGTCGCTCCACCGGCGCATCCCGACGCGCACGACGGCCATGCCCGCCGCTCCACGACTTCTCAGGCCCGTTCGACTCCGAGGTGCCCATGACCGCTCAGATCATCCCCTTTCCGGGCCCCCGCCGCGCGGCCCCCCGCAGCGACGAGCTCGACGTGATCGCCCGCGCGTGCCCAGACGCGCGCGACCTGCAGGACCAGGTCGGCACCCTCTTCGTCGACCGGCGCCCCGACGGCACCGTCCACGAGGTCACGTTCCAGCCGGCCTACGAGCGCCTGAAGAACGCAGTCATCGCCGTCACCGCCTACGCCCACCGCGAAGAGAACGTCGAGGTCGTCGACGCAGACGACGGCCGGCGCTGGTCCTTCGAGGTCTACACGCTCGATCTCTACGAGGAGACTGGCGACGAGGACGACTGGGACGAAGACGACCGGGACGAGGACGACTGGGACGAGGACGACGGGGAGGAACCAGAGGCCTGACGGCGACCCCACGCCGTCCTCAACGACCTCGAGCGCCGCCTCGCGCTCCTCCTGCTGCGAACGGGCCGCGCCCACCCGCGACCGCGTAGCCGGCAACCCCGGAGCCGACCGGCACCTACCTCGCCTCGAGCTCCTCCAAGAGGCCTCTGAGCCGCAGTTCGTCCTCGAGGAGCGAGCGGTCCGCGGTGACTCGCACGAGCGCGATCGCCAGCCGTCCGAAGACCCACTCGTTCGATCCCACCAGACCGTGGGCCGCGCAGTCGTAGAGGATGGTGGTTTCCAGGCCGGTCCGCTCCGCCTCTGCCGCACCCGCTCGCTGGACGGGCGCCACGAGCTCGGCGGGAAGCCCCACGCGGACCTCGTCGATCCGCTCGACGAGGCTGCCGTGCCAACGCCGGCCCGACGCGGGGGCAACGACCTCACAGCCAGGACCGGAGTGATGGAGGCCTGCCGATGCTCCCAAGAGCCCGTACGCACACATTCCACCTCTCGGGATCGAAACCTCGAGCGCGATCCCGTTGTACGGTTTCACGGGATCCACGGGGCACTCACGAGACCATACGCGCGCTTTGCCGAATCCAGACAGGCTCACCTCGAGCATTGCGTTCCCCAGCGTGTCATCCAGCCCTCCGCTCCCGCGAGACCCTTGACTTCGCGCCAAGCGGGGCGGTGTCGGCACTTTCCCCGGCAAGGCGAGAGGGGATCCCGGTCTGGGGATGTTTGGGGGCGTCGTGAGGGGGCCGGTGTTGGGGCGAGCTCCTGTCCAAGGACGGTCCCGCGCTTCTGAAGGGCGTGTTCGAGCGCGGTAGCGGCTGTTTTGGGCTCTCGAGGCTTCGATCGGGCGCCGCTCGGCCGGAGACGGACGGAGGTGTGCGCAGCCCGTCATGCTCGTGTCCGCCCAAAATGTGGGACTCGCCCTCACGAGGCTATCCGGCGCAAGCTTGGGAATTGAAGAGATGGGTTTGCGTCTTGGTCAGTCCGGTGAACCAGACGCCTGACAGTATGCTGTCAGTGATCAGGAAGCAGGCGTTCCCAACCCTGGCGCCTCTGCAGCCGACGAGTTGTCGCCAGAATACGACAATCTCACCAGGGCGACTAGCCACGGAGAAGTCATGAGGCAGATCCACGACCTCACCTCCGTCTAGAGACTCTGGTATGACGGGCAGCCCCTCCTCCACATCAGCCAAGTCGGGGCGTGGCCAAGGCGACAAAGAGCTGATCGACATTACTGTCAACCCACGAACAGTATGCGTTCGGGGCTCCACTGCTAGTTCCGCCAAGGTCGTCCTGTAGTTCCCGAGTCGGAAGTAGCTGACGCCGAGCGGATCGCGATAGGTTCGGAATCGAAGGGGGATGTACTCATCCACGTATACGTACACATCTGCGACAACGTCCACACCGACCACATCCAGAGGCGTCAGCTGACTGACGCGAAGGGTATCCACGATGTGCATATTGACGGATCCTATCGCATGAGGCCGCGAATCAATGCTGTCAGTTGGCCGTCGAAGCATGGCGCAGCGAACTTCAACTCCCACCCGCCAACGTTGATGCGCTGACCGTATGGTACCCCATGCGCGATCGCGGACTGAGCCGTATCCTGCAAGGAGGGGGGGAGATCACGGCCTGAGCGCGCCCCCTATTGATCCTTCGCGCCCGGTGTTGACCGAGGTGAGGCTGTCGAGGCGAGGCCGCGCTCGGCAGCGGGGCCGTCGAGGCCGCGTGCAACACCCTTCACACAGCGCCTGAAGGTCTCCGGCGCCTCCTGGTCGCGGGGGCCGGCGGTGTCCTCTACCTCCGCTCGCTCCTCCGATCCGATCGCTTCGAGCACGCCTTCGCGTTCAGGCAGGCGACGCGCTACGCCGCCTGATCAGACGATGAGATGCACCCTTTTGAGCTCCGCGCCGAGGTGGCCGAGCTCTTCATACCAGCTACGGAGCCCGCCGGTGTGGACATGAGCCAGGCTGCACGCGGTCGAAAGAGATCGCGCCATACCATGCGTGGTTCACGCCGGTAACAAGCACCTCATTGCCAACGTTTCAAGCTCATCGGCGGCGTCTTGCAAGCGCTCAGACTGGTCACCAGAGAGACGAGTAGATGCGCTCCGGAGCGCTGGTGGAATGATGGGGAGCTCCCGCAACACGTTTGTCCACAGTCTGGGCAGGGGCCAACTCCTCAGACAGGGACTCGAGGATTGCGACGAGCCGGGCGTACTCGGTCTCGTCGAAGCGGAGGTCGCGGAGGGAGTCAAGGAAAGGACTATCGAGAAGCTCTCGTTCGCTCTTGGTCATCGCACGCCTTGATACACGATCTCGATGGCTTCCTGGGGAATGCCACCGTGAGTTGGAACCACTGCTGCCGCCGCCGTGTAGTTCACGGCGACCGGGTGCCCTGAAGCAGCCGTGCAAGGCGCATGGCGCGCTCGACCACGCCGAAGCGCGAATACTCGTACTCCTGCACGACCTCGTCCGTGTCGACGTCGACGACGGCGCGCAGAACCGACGTTGTCGGTGACGACGCGGTAGAGCGTGCCGTCGCGGTGCAAGTCGAGGTCGGGGACCGACGTCGACCGAGCACGTCGCGTGCCTGGCGGAGCGTCATGCGGGGTGACGTCGAGGGACCCGTCAGATCCGCGGCCGTCCAACCGTCTCCTCTCTCGAATGGCCACCACCAAGACGCTCGCGGACGAGCTCGGGGTCCCTCTCTCGCTCGTCAAACAGTTTCTCAAGCGGCGTTTCGGGCGCGACTACAAGGGCGGGGACTGTCCACTCGGACGGGAGGAGGAGCGTGCGGTACGTGACGCCCACGTATCGGGGGAGCTGAAGCGCCGTCAGGGAAAGACGCGCGTCGCGACCGAGACGCGACATCCCATCGACCCGGCGGACGTGCCCCCGGTGCTCCCCCAGTTCGCTCCGCCTTGCTTCACGGAGGGTTCGCTGGGCAAACACCGCGTCTTCCTCCACCAGGACGTCTTGGAGGCCCTCCACGACCCGGATGTGCCTCGGCGTCGAAAGGCCAACCTGACCCGGCGCGTTCAGGAGCTCCTGACATCTGGGCGCTGTACCCGCAGCAAGGGGGTCAACGGCAAGGACAAGGGCTACCGTCGGGTCCCCCTCGGCGGCTCGTCTGGGCAGCAGTTCTACCTGTGGATGCTCGAGCCTGGCGCTCGCGTGAACGGTCAGGACACGGGGGACTTGCACGCCGCGTGTCCCGGCTTTCTCCTTCGGAGCGTCCGCCACCACGACGACACCGGTCGTGGCACCCTCCCGATCGGCGCGGCGAGCGAGTACGCGGAGATCGACGTCCGCGACGTCTTCGGGACCCGGGTCGACGTGACCGATCCGCTGGTCGAGGGCCAGCGACGGGCGGCGCGTTGCAGTGCGAAGGTGGTGCGCTTCATCGAGGGCGGCCCGGGCGCTGGCAAGACCACCGTCCTCAACGACATCGCGCCCCACGTACAGGGCCGCGTGCTCTACCTGACCTGGAGCCGCGCATTGGCGGACGCCGCGCGCCAGTGGCTCGAGGTCGCGGCCCCCGAACAGGAGCACGTGGTGCTCTCGTTCGCAGCGTTCCTCGAGCGCCTCGATCCAGCGCGCCCACCGCTCCCGGATCGCCCGCGCCGTGAGTGGTTCGCCGAGTTCGACGAGCGTGCGCGCGCGTGCGGCCCGCGACTGTCGCGCTGGCGCTTGGATGGACGCCTTCACACTGCCGCGCTCCACACGGAGCTCCAGGCGCAGATCTTCGGACGCGCGCTGCCGGTCGAGTTCGAGGGGTGCCGGGCGTCGGAGTGCGGTCTGCTCGGGCGGCAGGACTACCTCGAGCACCGCCGGCGCCTCAACGGAGGCGGCGAGCAGGCACACTCCTTCGCGTCGAACCAGAGCGAAGAGGAGCGTGCCCGCTTCTTTCCAGGGCCCGTCCGGGCCTTCGAGCTCGCGAAGGCGCTCCGCGACGGCGAGCTCGAGCTGCCCGAGGACTTCGCGTTCGATGCCGTCGTGGTCGACGAGGTGCAGGACCTCACCCTGATCGAGCAGTGGTTGGTGCTCGACGTGGCCGCCCACGCGGGTGCACGCCGTGGCGTCGCGCCGGCGCTCTTCTTCGCCGGAGACGAAGCCCAGACCGTGCGCGGGACCGCGTTCGAGTGGGGACCACTCAAGAACCTGGTACGGGCGCGGTTCGGCGCGCACGGCGAAGCGGCCGAAACCTTCCGCCTGGAGTCGAGCCTTCGCTCCCCCGGCGTGCTCGCTTCCTACACGGACCGCGCGCGCCGCGTGCTCTACCGTGACCTCGACAAGTCCTCGCGTCCCTTCGTTCACGTCGACCTCGATGACACGGCGGCCACCCCGGGCCGGCTCGCCCGAGTGGAGGTCCCCAGCGACGAGGACGCCGCGCGCCTCTGCGAGCTGCTCGCTCGCGCGCGCGACGCCGTGGTCGTGTTCCCGCATCCGGAGGTGCCCGAGTGGCTGCGGGACCTCGCCAACCAGGCCGGCGTTCAGCTCCTCACACCGGAGGAGGTCAAGGGCCTCGAGTACCAGACCGTCGCGGTCGCGTGCTTCCCCCGCGCGGTCGAGGCAGTCCAGCGGTCGACCGCGCTCGCCGTCACGCACCCGCTCGCGGGGGAGCTCGCCCGCGTCGACATCGATCGCTTGCTGGTCGCGCTGAGCCGCTCGACCGAGACGCTGGTGCTGGTCGCCAGGGAATGGACCGACGACGCGCGCGACCGCTGCGCCTTCACGAACCGCGCGGTCACGGCGGCCGGCTCTCACGCCGACCCCGGCCCGGACGACGACTGGGGCGACGTGGGCGACGGCGACCTCGGGTTCATCTCGCTCGACGACCTGGAGGCGCTGCTCGACGACGACGTCGACAACCGCGAGCGCATCGACGTGCTCTTGCAGCGCGCGGCCGAGAGCGACGACCGTGGTGACCGTGCGGTGGCGATCGAGCTCCTCGACCAGGCACGCGGGCTGCTCGGTCGCCGGGATCGCGCCGGCAGCGCCCCCGCGCATGTTCGGGCCGAGGTCCTGCGCAAGCTGGGAAGCCTGTGCGCCCTGGACGCCCTCATCCCACCCGACCGCGCCGTGCTCCGCCGCGCGGCCACCTGGCTCCGCCGCGCCTCCGAGCCCGTGCTCGGAGAGCTCGTGGTGCGCGCCGGCGCGGCGTTCGACGCCGCGACCAAGCCCGTCGAGCGGGCGGATGCCTTCGCAGCCGTCGCGGCGGGGGTGTCCAGGTCGGAAGAGAGCTGGGATCCCCGGGTGACGCGCCAGATCGTCGAAGGGCTGGCCGAGCACCTCGCGGTGCTCGCGACGGATGCCGCGCCGCCCTCCGCCAAGGCGAACCGCTCGCTCCTCGGCACCATGGCGCAGCTGGCCGAGCACCCGGGATACGGCGCGCGCTTCGCCGGGTTGGCGCAGACCTTCGCCCGCTCCATCGTTCGCACGTACGACGCGCGCGACGGCCGCCGCGCCACCCGTGAACTGCAGCGCCTGGCCGACGTGCTTCGTCCCCACGTGCCCGAGCTCGACGCGCTCCTTCATGAGCGCGAGCACCGGTGGGCGGACGCGGCGTACGCGTGGCTCGAGCACGACTCCGCGCGGGCCCTCCGCTGCGCGCGCGGGGTCCACGACTTGGCCCTGGTCGCCGACATCGCCGAGCAGGCCGAGCCCGCCTACGCCCCCCTCGCGCGGCAGGCGGCCGAGCTCCAGCAGCGCATCCAGCGCGACCTCCCCGAACTCCACCCCGACGACGCCGCCGCCCTCCGGGCTACCCTCGAGGCCGCCCTCGCCGGCTGAGGAGGGCTTGCTCAGCGGAGTTGGGGAACAGGGTCGAAGACACAGCGGAAGCGATGGGTGACGCGAGCTTCGCCGGACGGGCAGTGCCAGCTCCCTCGGGGCGCGGTTCCAGTCGTGGGCAGGCGCCGCTGGAGCGCGAGGGCTCCGGCCCGCGACGAACGGAAGAGGCTGTCCTCGCAGGAGTCCCGCACCCACTCGAAGACGTCGCCCGCTCGTTGTGAGAACAGTTCTCGAGCCTCGGGTCCGCGCAGCGCGGCTTCGATCTGCACGAGCGAAGGGAGTCGTCCGCCGAGCTCGCTGCAATATGCCTGAGCCTGCTCCTGGTCGATGCACTGAGCTTCGTCCGCGCCACGCGCCGGCGAGCAGCCCCGAGCCCGGCATGCGCCACTCTGGCGGCAGCTCCGTAGCGGCACACGGTCCCGATCGATGCAGAACGCCGGGACCTCGACGCGCTCCGCTTCCCGGGGCCGAGTCCACTCGCGATCCCGCGGAGGCGCCAGGGCGAACGACGCGGCGGGGACGAAGACTCTGCCGGGGCCGCAGTCCACTCGTACCGCTGCGTCCTCGACGACCGGGTGTTCGAGCGAGGAGTCCGCCTCCGTTCCAGCGTCGACCGGCACTGGAGATGTGTCCGAGCCTGCGTCGCTCGTTCCCGGCGTGGGTCGGTGGCGGGCGGCGCGCTCGGCGCGGCCGTCGGTCAAGCCCACCTGGTACGCCACGTACATCGCCGCGAACGCGAACAACCATCCCCGACGAAAGCGCAGCATCCGCTCCCACCATGGGGGAGCGAGGAAGTCGCGGTGGAACCAGCCGTGGAGCTCCATCGCGACGTTTCGAAGACGCGCCGTGGCTTCGAGGACCTCGACCTCCTCGATGCAGTCCACTTCCGTTCCGATCGCGGACCGCACCTGAGCGTCGCACGCGCGTAGCGTCCAGACGGCGTCGACGACCAGGGGCGGCACACGTCCCGGTCGTTGGGCCGCGATCGATCGAAGCTTCGGGAGTAGGCTCCCGAGCTCCGCGTTCTCGTCCACCTCCAGGCCGGTCTCGAACTCGACCACGCCGCGTACGATGCGAGAGACGCACTCGATGGCTGCCGAGTAGTACACGTCGAGTCGGCGCAACCGGTCCCGCGCCGTCACTTTCGGAAGCTCGTCGTCGAGTGCAACGCTGGCTCGAAATCGAAGCTTCCAGCGCTGCACGATTCCCGGACGCCGTTCGGGCACCAGCTGGAGCTCCGGGGTCTCGTCCCCAGAGGGCTTCGCTCCCTCGAACCAGAGGACGACGAACTCCAGCGCGTCGAGACCAACCCTGAGGATGGCTGGGTCAGGCTGCGCTTCGGACGGCCGGTGATGTGAAGCGAGGTTGCCGCAGTACTGCAGCACGCGGAGCGCGGTGAGGATCGAGGGAGGGACGACGGGCTGCCCTTGCCCCTCCCGTCCGTGAAGAAAGCCGAGCCGAGCGTCCGCCTGGGGCTTCCTGAGATAACTCTGCCGGAGCCCCTCGGGCATCGACTCGGCCAGGCCGGGCAGGACCAACTCGAGCACGTCGCGACAGCGCCGAAGCGCCGCTCGCGGGTCGGTGGCGGCCTCCATTCTCGCCCGTTCGAGATAGCTGCGGGCGCTCTGGCCGCTGTCCTCCGACATCTGGCCGGAGAGCATACTGCGGTCGTGGGTGAGGCTGCGTCACCCGGTTGGCGCGTACCAGCGCCGAACCAGGTGGCGGTCACCCGAGAACGCGGTCCTGCCGTGGAGCATGCGGTGGTTGTCGACGACCAGCGTCTGTCCTCGACGCAGCGTTCGCTCCACCCGCGGTGCGCGACGAATCCGCGCGGCGAACGCATCGAACGCGGCGCGCTCCAGGCCCGCGAGCGAGCCCGCCAGCCAGTACGAGTAGTAGAGCTCGTCATCGGGTCCGAGCAGCGGGTGCTGCGTCGTGCCGGTCCCGAACACGTCGTGCTCACGTAGCACGACGCGGCGCAGGGCCTCCCGCATGTCGCGGGGCAGCTCCGCGACGACGGCGCCGCCGTCGATCAACAGCGAGCGACCACCCCGCGCGGCCGGCTCGATGCACCTCAGCACGACCCAACGCGCCGCGTGGTGGTCCGTGTGCGGACCGAGCGCGCGACGGGAGCAGACCAGTGAGCGGCTCGTGGGCCGTACCCGGACCTCTTGCACGTGAAGACAGCGCCCGAGGTCCAGCTCGGTCAACCCGTCCGGCGCGTCGAGCACGACGAAGCCGTCGCGCTCAAGCGCCGCCCGGTCGTCGGTCACTTGTCGCTCGCGCAGGCGTGCCAGCAGCGCCCGACGCAGTCGTGCCAGCAGTCGGTCGGCGCCTCGTCCTCCACGTAGGGCTCCCCGTACTGGTCCTGCCAGCGCTCGGCCGTCTCCTCGAACACCGCGACCAGGCGGGGCAGCTCACCCTCGCCTTTGCCGAAGCCTCCGTCGTGGTCGAGTAGCTCGCCGAACAGCCGCATGCAGTCCGCGAAGTAGGCTTTCGGGGAGAGCATGTGCAGGTGCCACATCATGTCGATGTCGCGGGTCGGCGCGACCGGCCGGCGGATGTCCTTCGCCGTCAGGAGCAGGAAGCGCTGGTAGCGGTCGATGGCGCGCGCGAGCTGCGCGTCCGACCACTCGGCGAGCTCCGAGTCCGAACGGCGCGCGGCGTCCCGGAGGTCCACCGAGCACGGCGGCGGGTTGGAGGTGGAGAGGGAGGGCGAGGAGGGCTGCAAGATGTCCATGTCCCGTAGACGACGCGCGAGGGGGGATCTGACAGGTCATGTCCGGCTCGATGTGGGTGACGAACGGTGCTGCCACAGGTCCCCGCTCGTGGGGCGCGAAGCGGGACGGGGGCTGCATCACACCCGGTTGGCCGCGCCGGAAGCCCGCCGGTCGAATGCCCCGTTCCCTGCGGTTCCGCGTCACTGGGCAGGTGAGGGTAGGGTCGCCTGCCTCACGTCGGCGGCCTGCGGCGCGAGTGCGACGGCTCCTGCGCGACACCCTCACGGCAGCGGCTCCCACTCGGCGTCCATGCAGTCGACGGCCTCGGGGTAGCGCTCCCGGTAGGCGAGGCAGGAGGCGCGCCGCGTCAGCCAGCCGTTCCCCTCGAAGCGCGGGTTGTCCCGGTACACGAGGCAGGCCGTGTCGCGTAGCCCGGGCAGCGTGTCCGGCCAGTCGTCACCCACGCCGGCCGTACCACTCGGCTGGTCGGCGTCGCAGTGGTGCTCGGGGAAGACGCAGATGCCGAGGTCGCGCTCCTCGTTGCGGCCGGCGCAGCCGGACTCGAAGACGAGCTCCTCGTCCGTCACGTCGGGGCAGCCGCCGCAGGGGCCGCCGCAGAAGGGCGTCGTCGGGTGCGGCGCGGGCGGACAGCTCGCCTCCGGCTCCGGGCCGTCCTCGTAGGGCGTCAGATCCGTGTGCCAGCAGCGGAGCCCGAGGTCGCTCGCTTCGGCTTCGCGGCAGAACGCCTCGCTCATGCAGCGGCCTTGGAAACCGAACTCATCGGGCGCGTCTCGCGCCAAGCAGAGCCGCGAGTCGGGACAGAAGCTCGCGCGGCTGCTGAAGCTGAACGAGCACCGGTCTTCCTCGTAGGGCAGACAGAGCCCATAGCCGCAGAGGTCGTCTCCTTCGCACGGGAAGGGGCAGTCCGCGTTGCAGGCCGGGTAGCCGCCGACCTCGATGGGGCAGTAGGGGCGGGGCGCCGCGTCGACCGCGGCGTCGACGCCCGCATCATCGCCGCCGCAGCCGAGCAGAGCGAGCAGCGCGAGCAGCATCCACAGACAGGCTCGTCCGTCGTGCCCGGCAGCATGATCCGTTCGAGCGAAGGTCATCCGGAGCACGCCGTCATCGCGCCCGCCACGAGGAGGCATGGGGGAGGGCGCCGCGCGGCGTCGACCCGGCGGGTCAACCGTCTCCGAGCCGGACTGGCGACTCCGCCTCATGGGCTGCCCATCCACCCGTTCTGGCGCGGGTTGCAGCCGATGGTCAGGCACGTGCCTCGCTCGGGGGGCAGCGCGTCCGTCTGGATGGCCCAGAGGATGGCGCCGGATGCGACGTACAGCACGCCATCGTAGTCCAGCACCGCGCTCGACTCGCCGTCGAAGAGCAGGATGGCGCTCTCGTGCATCTCGTCCCGAATCGACCAGAGCTCCTCCCCGTGCTCATTGGTTCGAAAGACACGGCCATCGATGAACAAGAGCTCCCCGGGAGCGTCGGTCGCCTTCGCCAGAAAGACTCCGCGCTCCGTGGAGTGGGTGCGCGATTCGTTCGGTGCCGGATAGAAGAGGAGCGCTTCGCGGGTGCTCAACCACAGGGTGTCGCCCACTCCGCGTAGCCAGCCGGAGTCGCCGGTCGGGAGTCGGTCCGAAGGCAGCGAAGCCCACCACGCCGTGTCCCCGCCGCTCTCGCTCCGGACGCCGAAGCGCGTCGAGGCCCCTTGCTCCTCCCGTACCAGGACGTCTCCTCCGAGGAAGGGGCCTCGCACCTGCACCTCGGCCGCACGTTCGGGCGTGTCGGGCCACCGTGAGACCAGACGCCCATCCGAGTCGAAGCGGTGAAGGCGCGCGGCTCGATAGCGCTCGGCTCGGGGATCGTAGCTGTTGGCCCGCGCCTGCAGGTCCCCGTTGGCGGCGACGGTGAGGGACTCCCACCCGGCTCTCAGCCCGGGGGCGCTGCGCAGGGCGAGCTCCCACATCAGCCTCTCGCCGCGGCAGGTGGCGTAGACGTGACTCCGCGACCCCATCGTGTAGACGACCCCGTTCGGGCCCACGACGACGGGGGCCCTGGGGTGGCCTTCGGTAGGCAGCACGAAGGAGTCGACCTCGTAGGTCGGAGGGGGGCCGACGCGGATCAGGCGACGAGCGATGTCTCCCGGGGCATCGACCCCTTCGCCATCCCCGACCAGTGTGACTCCACGCTGGTAGAGCGATCCGTCCGGGGCCACGGCATGCTCGCCGAGGACGTTGACGCCGTCTCGGCGCCACTCGATCTCGCCGTCGCGGACCGATAGCCACGCGCGCGACTCCGACTCGGGTCCTTCGACCCAGAGGTGACCCTGAGGAGCCGCCGCCACCGTGAAGGCCTCGCTCGCACCGCGTTCGGCGCCGCCCAAAGGATCGTCGGCGACGAGCATCGACCAGAGCACGCGAGGGGAGGGGTCGTCGGGGAGGGCGCGCTCGGGTGTCTCACCCACCTCCCACTCCGAGCAGGGCGCCGAGCTGTGCTCGATGCGCTCGACCTCGAAGAGGCATGGAGACGTCCAGGGTTCCCCCGCGTCTTCTTCGTCCTCCATGCCAGAGTCGAGGACCATCGCATCGATGCTCGGTCCGGCATCGCTCGGGGGGACGGTCGAGCTGTCGTCGCCGCAACCGACCCCGCCGACGCAGGCGATGCACGCGAGAAGCCCACAGCCGAGAGCCCGCGGAACCATGCTCGAGGCTCTCCCCGCGTCGGCCTCGAGCTCCTCGTCGGGCGAGCGCCTCGCTTCGCCTTCCACGCTACCGTCGACGTAGTCCGTGCATCCGAGCCCGACCAGCCGAATCCGGGCGAGTGCGTTCCTCGTCGCGCCTCTCGTCGGGACGGCCGACAACCCTTCACGCGGCGCGCCCTCCGACATGGGCAGCTCTTCGCTCCGCGTGCGGCTCGGTTGCGTTGGCCGCTGGACGGAACGGCGAACACGGAGGTCAGCCCAGACGGGTTCCCACGCTTCGCTGAGGGCCTGAGAACTCCTCCGGTACCGGCGCGCTCTACCGCCTCTGTGGGATGCGCTCTCGAGCTCGCCCGGGGTAGCGTGCGCCGTGACCTACGGGCCCGCTGAGCGCGAGCGCATCGCCGCCATCTTGGACGAGCCGGCCGCGGTCGAGCCGCGTCGTGCCTACGCCGACTGGCTGCACGCCGAGGGCGATGAAGCCCGCGCGAAGGTCGTCCGGGCGAGCTGCCCGGGTGCGGTCGATCGGGAGGCGCTCGAGGCCGGCTTGGCCGAGCTCGACGCCACGCAGCTCGGCTGGAGTCGGGGGGTCGGCGCGCGGCTCGTCCGGGAGATGTGCGCGCTCGGGCTCGATCGCTTCCTCGAGCGCTGGCTCGCCGCGGCCCGGCCGGCCCTGGAGCTGCTCATCGGCGACGCCATCGACGACGCGCCTATCGGTGCGTCGCGGCTATGGGGCGACCCCGACCTCCCGCCGGGAACGGCTTGGCCGACGCTGGCGGACTGCCGCCGCTGGGAGCCGGACATCCCGCTCCCCGAGGACAGCCCCTGTCAGTTCGTCGCCCAGCTCGATCTCGCGGCTTTGGCCAGGAGCCCCGCCGCCCGAGCGCTCCCCGCCGAGGGGCTGCTCTCGCTCTTCGCGCACCATGACTGGCAGACCGGGAGCTCGAGCGCCTGCCTGCGCTACTTCGAGTCCACCGAAGGTCTCGAGCGTGTCCCCCACGCCGAGACCCACCCCGACAACGCGAGGCGGCCCCCGCACGTCGCCTCGCTCGTGGAGGCGCTGACCATCCCCGAGGGCCACGCCGGCCCGTTCGTGGAGCGGATGGGTATCGAGCCCGGCGACTGGGACACCATCGACCGGCACCGCGAGGTGCTCCTCGCGTCTGGCGGGGGCGTCCTCGGCGTGCTGGGGCACGACCGCATGACCAGCGGCGACGACCCCACCCCAGGGAAGGACTGGACGCGCCTCCTCACCGCGCCCCTCGACCCCCACGCGACGCTCATCCACCACCTCGCCCTCCGCGACGCCGACCTCCGCGCAGGCGAGCTCGAGAACTACGAGCTCGTCTGGGTCGACTTCGACGGGGCGTAGGGGAGCTCTGCAGCGTCGCCGGTCGGGCGACCCGGCGACTGCGCCTTCGCGGGTCGTCCTGTCTGCGATTCGCCCGGCTGAGCGCGATCGTCGAGGTGTCAGATCTCGGCCGTCGCGGCGTCGCGGGGGCATGGGTGATGTCGTGACGCTGCGGGTCGCGGCGCGGCCTGGCTGCCGTGCTGCGGAGGCTGCGCTCTGGTGGGCTCCGGGGACCGGGGTCCGGTTGCGTGTCGTGGGGAGGAGTCTGCTCGGTGTGGGCACGGAGCCGGCCTGGCACGGCTTTCTGTTCCGCTTCGCTCGACTGCTCTCGACGCTCGAGGATGCACCTCGAGCGCGCGCTCGGGAGCTGGTCGCCGCATGGGCGCACGGCGTCGCCATGCATAGGTGTCCACCGGCGTCGCGCGCAGAGCTCTTCAATGGGTTCGCGGCCGGTACCGCCAGTGAGATGTGAACGGTCAGGTCGAGACCGCGGACACGTCTCCCAGGCATGACGCATCGCCGCTCACGCCTGGATCGGGGCCCGACCTTCGCCGCCATCGACTTCGAGACCGCCAACAACGAACGATCGAGCGTGTGTGCGCTCGCCGTCGTTCGCGTGCACCGGGGGCGCGTGGTGCGCCGCTTCTCCTCGCTGGTTCGGCCGCCGACGCGGACCTTCCGCTTCACGCGCATCCACGGGATCCGGTGGGAGGATGTGTGCGACGCGCCGCGCTTTCCAGTGGCCTGGGCGCGCGCGGCGCGCCTCCTGAAGGGCGTGGATTTCATCGCAGCCCACAACGTGGGTTTCGACCGGAGTGTCCTGATGCGTTCGTGCGAGCGCTTCGGCGTGGCGCCGCCCGACCTGCCCTTCGAGTGCTCGCTGAAGCTGGCGCGGCGGACATGGGACCTACCGAATCACCGGCTCCCCGCAGTCGCCGAGCACCTCGGCATCCCGCTGAACCACCACCACGCCGCGTCGGACGCGGAGGCCTGCGCGCAGATCGTTCTGCGCGCGTCGAAGCTCTTGGCGCGCGCCTGAGCGCGGTCCTCCTCGAACCTCTGCCCAACGCCTGCGCGGTGCTGCGGTATGCTCGCTACCGCGTATGTCGCTGGGGAGCACGCGGGCCAAACAGGCGCTCTTGGAGGGGCTGGAGGACGAGATCGCGGATGTCGTGGGAATGCGGCCTGCTTCCGTGCGGCGGCGCCTCCGCAAGGAGCACGGCGCGACCCACGTGCGCAACGTCTTCCATGATCGGTGGCCCACGGAGGCGAGCGAGCTCGGGCGGTTCACGGCGAAACAGGCGATCCGCATCGGGCTCGACGTCGAGATCGCGGCGGTGCTCGGCGAGAGCGCGTCGAGCGTCCGGCGGCGGCTCGAAGGGCACCACGGGCGAACGCTCGTGCGAAACGTGTTCGGCGATTCTCCCTTCTTCGAGATCGCCGAGTGGGAGCCAACGGGCGCCGGTTGGCCACGGGGGCTCGTGTCCGACGGTGGAGCACTCGAGGAGGACGGAGCCGACCCAGGCGAGGGGCCAGGTGACGAGCACGACAAGGTCGCAGAGGACGTGCTGGACCTCGATGCGTCGTCGAGCGTGTCGGCGGACCTCCATTCGGGGGTCGGTTCGTGGGCGCCAGCGGAGACTGGGGTAGGGCCGTTGGTGCGTGGCCGCTATCGGATCACCGGCCCGCTCGGTGAGGGGGGCTTCGGGCGCACCTTCGAGGCGACCGACACCTTCGTCAAAGGGCGGCGAGTCGTCCTCAAGTTCCCCCTCGAGTCCGAGGGGGAGGAGCGCCTCGAGCGCGAGTTCCTGCGCGCGTGGGCGGCCCATCACCAACATGTCTGCCGCGCGGAGCTGGACCGGGACGAGCTGGGGCGCAGCTTTCTCGTGCTGGAGCACGGGGGCCGGTCGGTCAGCGCAGTACTCGAGGACGAGGGGCCGCTCGCCCCCGAGCTTGCCATCGACATCGTCGGGCAGATCGCAGGCGCCTTGGACCACGCGCACGGCCGTCAGATTCTGCACCTCGACGTGAGCCCGGGGAACGTCCTCCTGGACGACCAACGCTTCGCCCGGCTCAGCGACTTCGGCTCCGCGGCCGAGGGAGAGCGGCTGTTCGAGGATGGGAAGACCACCATGCTCGCGAAGGTGGACAGCTACACGCGCGCCTACGCCGCGCCCGAGCTGGTGCTCGAGCATCTGGGGAACCCGCGCTCGGACCAGTTCAGCTTGGCGCTGCTCCTCCACTCCATGCTGGTGGGCGAAGTGCGCACGCGTCGGCGTCGGCCTCGGGCCGCGAGTGGCTGGCCGGGACTCACGGACGCGCAGCGGGCCGTCGTGCGAAGGGCACTCGACCGAGAGCCGTCGCGTCGCCATCCCTCATGCGGCGCCTTCGTGGCAGCTCTACATGCGGCGGCCGATCCAACCCCCGGATCCGCGCTCCGGCGGCGGCTGGGCGAGCTTCTTTCGCGGATCGACACCGAGCTGGGCCGGGGCGGGTCGGCCAGCGCGACCACTCGGGTGGGCGGTTCGATGCTGGTCGGAGGCGCGCTCGAAGCCCTGCTGCGGAGCGCCGTCCATGTCGTGGTCGAGGCGCACGACGCGCTCGACGAAGCCGCCGTGCTCGAGGCGCTCCAGGCGGTGAACCGTCGTGCCCAGAGCGTCGAGCGTGCGCCGTTGGGAACGCTCTGCGAGATCCTCTACCGATGGCAGAAGCGGGGCTTCGAGCTCCCTGCCGAGCTGGCGCCGCTCGAGCCCATGCTCGGCGACAGCGGGAGCGCGCTCGGCCGGGCCGTCGCGGGTCGAAACGACGTGGCCCACGGGCGGAGCCAAGAGCTCCCTGCCGAGCTTCTGGCCGAGCTGCGCCGCTTCGTGCGCAAGTGGGGCGAACGGCTGGGGCCATAGCGCTCTTGTCGAGAGACAGCGCCGGGATGCCTGACCTACCCGGCGCTCCGGGGCTGAAGCGCCAATTAGCGAAGTCGTCGCGTGGCGTAGCGGACGGCTTCCGCCGCCAGGTATTCGACCGCTGCGAGCAACGCCCGCTGGAGCGCCGTACGTAGTACCGGGTGCATGGCTTCACCTCCCTTCCACGGGGTGGGTCAGGCTCCCCGTAGACGTGTGACGATGCCGCTCGGTGAATCTGACGGTTCTCCTCTCGTCCCGCACGGATCGAGCGGGACCCGCTGCGGCGCTCGGAGGCGCTCACGATGGCTGCGGCCGGCGCGAACGACGCGGGGGAGGTCGTCGGGCTCGCGCACGACTACGCACTGCTCGAGAAGAAGGACGGGGACGGCTTCGAGCTCTGGCTCGTGGACCTTCTCGCGAACCAGCTCGGCAAGACCGTCGCGGCCAAGCTCGGAGTGGAGCTCGCGGAGGTCGATGGGCACGAGGTCTGCCGCGTGGAGGTGACCTCGGCCTCGATTGAGGGAGCGCACTTCCCCCTGATGGTCGGTTGCGGGCGATGGTATCGTCCGGCCCGATGGCGGATGCGGTGGAGGAGTGGGTCCTCTATGTCGACGAGTCGGGCGACTTCGAGAGCGACCCGTGCTCGTGCGTGATCGGGCTGGCGCTGCGGGAGCGCGAGTCGGCCGAGTTGGCGCGGCAACTGCGAGCCTGCGTCGAGCTCTGCTTCCCGCTCGTGCCCTGGCCTCCGCACGCGACCGAGCTCAACGTGCCCATCACCCGAGCCGCGGCGTGCCTGCTCGCGGACGGCGGCGATTCAGCGGTGCGAGACACCTGTGCTCCGGCCCTCGCGGCGCTCGAGGGAGGCCGGGGGCAGGTGGAGGTCGATCGCTTGTTTGCGGCGACCGAGGCGCGGCGCATGCCCGACTACGTCGACCTGCAGTCGGCGGACGGGTGGCTCCGTCGGCGGGCCCCGGCGGCTCACCAGGCCTTGCTCGAGCTTCGCGACCGGCAGCGTCGGCACGTGAGGGCCCTCTTCGCCCAGCTCGTGCAGCTCTATGGGCCGGATGACGTCTTCGTCGTCGGCGCGGCGCAGAAGGGCGACGGCGCCTCGCGAGCAGATGCCTACTCGCGCTGCCTCGGTGCGCTCCTCGAGCGGCTCCTCGCGCTGCTCCAGGAGGAGGGGAGGGAGCGGGTCGTGCGCTTTCGGGTCGCGACGCGCGGCGTGCTCGACCCGCGGCTTCGGGCCTCGGTGCCGCTCAACGCCCGGCACATCGTCGAGGCGGTCGAGGCCGCGAAGCCCTTCGCAGCGCGGCTGACCGGCGCCGATTCGAGCGTTCGGCTGGTGCCCCTCGAGCACGTCACGAAGTACGATCGCCGGGTGCACGCGGGCGTGGTCCTCGCCGATTTCCTGTCGAACCGGCTGCGGAGCGTGCTCCGGCGCAACACCTCCTGGGCGCGCACGGAGGAGGGAGTTCGGGAGCGCGTCGGGGTCGCAGCGCAGGCGCGGGCGCGGAGCTGGGAGGCCGAGGTGTTGCCCGCTCTGGCCCACGAGGGTCCGGCGCGGGCCTGGCTCGAGAGGGCGCTGGGCCTCGACCCGAGCGAGCGGCCGCACCTGGGATTCATGCGCCCGCGGTGGGCAGGCGAGCAGGCCCGTCTCTGGGCGGACGCGGCAAACGCCGGCGCGGAGGTCGGCGCGTGAGCTTGGTCGAGGCGATGCGGGTGCTCGCGGGGCAGGCCGGCGACCGGACGAAGGCGGCTTCGCTCTTGCGTGATGTGGTCGTGGCGAGCGCGAAGCGGCAGCGGCCCGACGCGCCTGATTCCAAGCGCGAGGAGGCCGTGGCCGAGGCCGTCTACAGGCTCCTGAACCGGCTCGCGCGCGGGCCCCTGGACGCGGAGCACGATGGGGGCGTGCGGAAGTACGTGAACCTGGTCGTGCGGAGCGCCTTCGTCGACGTGGAGCGGCAGGGGCAGCGGCACGCCGGCGGCAAAGAGCCCGACGAGCTGCCGTCCGAGGCTCCGGAGGATACCCACGACGAGGTCCTGGAGCAGGCCGCGGAGCTCGGGGGCCGCGTGCTCGCGGCCGCGGCGGCCCGGTTTCCGCGCGCGAAAGCCTCGCTGCAGGAGACGTTCCCCGAGCTGGTCCGGCTGGCCGAGGGGACCACGACGGTCGAGGAGCTCCTCGGCGGGGTGGGGGAGGCGGCCTTCGAGCGGCAGCGAAACGCGCTCTACAAGCGCCATGAACGCACGCGTAGTCGTCTCGTCGAGGCTCTCCGTTCGCTCGAGGCGGGCGAGGAGCTCGACGCCTTCGAGGCGCGGGCGGCAGCGGGCTACCTCCTCTGGTTGGGGGCGAAGGTCGGAGGGGCGAAATGATCGCCGTGAACGGTCAGATTCCGAGGGCGTCCTCGTCTCACGGGCATGGAGACTCGCATCGTGGCTGAGCTGAGCGCCGAAGAGCGCGCCCTCCTGGGGCTCGCGGCGGATGACGTCGTCGAGCTCGTCGGCGAGCGCGAAGCCCCGCCCTCCCCGGTGGGGAAGGCCTTCGCCTCCGAGCGGAGCCTCGAGGAGATCGTCGAGACGCTCGACCTCGAGCCGGACTTCGATCCGGTGTTCGAGACGGCGGCGGCCTTGCCCGAGGTGAAGCAATGGGCGCGGGCGCCGGGCATCTACAGCTTGGAGTGGACCGCCGACGTCCTCCGCGGGGAGCACGCCGAGTGGGCGGACCGGCGCGTGGTCGACGCGCGCCACACGCCCGCGCTCATCCGCCTACACGTGGGGCAGGACACCTTCGTGGCGCGCTTCGATGGCCGGAAGGCCACCGTATTCCGCACCGAGGCGAAGACCCGCCACCGCATCGACCCGCCGGCGCCGGTCGAACGCATCGAGATACCCGCGCCCGAGCTGGCGTCGCTGCTCGGCGACCGGAGCACGCCCGCTTGGTTGGAGAGCGCCTTCGGCGAGCTCGCCCCATCGCCCTACGCGCCCAGTCGGCTCGCTGCGGCCGGCCTGGTCGTGCGTGGCTGGGGCCCGGCCTCGCCGGAGGAGCGAGCGCGGGAGACCGAGCGCTTGATCGCCGGGGAGCGCAGCCACATCGACGCGGTCCGGTCCTGGGTCGAGTCCATCTCTGCTCCGACGCGACGAGCAGTCGAGGAGAGCGCGACCGCCGACGCCGAAGTGCTCCCCGAACAGGCCGAGGCCCTGGCCATCGCTTTCGAGCGCGGAGCCGCCGTGGCCGAGAGCATCGCGGGCGCGCTCGTCCGAGCGCGCGACGATCTCACCTCCGTGGACGTCGCCCTCGGCCTCGTCGGGGAGGGCGACGCGCTCCGTCGGGCGCTCGCGGACACCGACGACGCCATCGCCCTCCACATGACGCCGCTCACGCAGTGCGCTGCGGCGGTTCGGGCTACGATGGGCGAAGCGCGCCTGCGAGCGCTCAGACGCCTCGACGCCGGCGAGAGCTGGTGGCTCGGGGGCTGGCGGGCGTGACGCTCCTCGAGCGCGCGGCCCTCGCCGGGGCGAGCAAGGTGCGCCTGGCGCGACGCGCGCTGAGCCACCCCGTCTGCTGGCCGAAGGACGCCGCCCGTCGTGAGCGCCTGCTCGCCGCCACCAGCATGGACGCTCCTCCGCACCCGAAGCCGGGCACGGCCCCGTTTCTGACGATGAGCGAGGGGCGGGCCACGCTCTGGTCTCTCGAGCCCTCGGCGGGAGGCGACGGTTGGGTCGACCTCGGGCGAGTCGCAGAGAACGCGGTCGAGACCGCGCGCCAGGTCGTCGCGCGGGATGTGGCCGCGCTCGCTCATCCCGAGCGGCTCATGGAGTCGCGCTCCTGGCGCGCGCGCCGGCTGGCCGTCGCGGGGACGGGGTGGGACCATCTCGTCGATGGCGCGTCGCTCGGAGTGGCGGCCGGCCTCGCCTTCATCTCCGAGCTCGCAGGGCAGCCCGTCCCGCCCGACGTGGTGGCCTCGGCCACGCTCGGTGCGGACGGGCGGGTGGGCCCCGTCGAGGGGCTCGCCAAGAAGCTCGACGTGGTCGCCGAGTGGGGCCTCGGCCTGCGCCGGTTCATCGTGGCGGCCGATCAGGAGGAGGAGCTCCGAGCGCTCTCGAAGGCGCGCGACCTCGCGCTCGAGGTGCACGGCGTGAGCGAGATCGCGGAGGTCGTGGACCTCGTGTTCCCCGAGCTCTTCGAGGACCTCCAGGGCCGTTGGAAGGCCCAGCCGAGCGAAGCCGTGCGCGTGGCACGGACGCTCTTCGAGCTCGCGCTCGAGAACACCCGGCTGCTCCAGGATTGGGCGGGTTTCGCGGATACGGCCGGTGTCGTCGCCGAGGTCGTTCAGGGCGAGGACGCGCGCCGAGAGGCGGAGATCGCGCGACAGATCGCGGAGCGACACATCGGGCGTGCGCGGCCGCTGCGGCTCGACGAGGGGTGGCTACGGGGCCAGCGCCGGCCGATCCGGTTGCGTCTGCTCGCCCACGCCGTCCAGGCGGCCGCGGACGCCGCCGAAGACGACGAAGAGCTCGAAGCGCTGGCCCGGTCGCAGCTCGCGCCGGACCTCGATCGTACGGGCGAGGACTTCCGCCTCCTCGGCGCGCTCGGTCGCTTCCATGCGGCGGAGCACCGCTTCGACCGGGCCCGGCGCGACCTGAGGGATGCGGTCGACGGTTGGCTGGACATCGGCGCGATCGCTCAGGTGAGTCACCCGGCCTGCGAGCTCCTGCGTGTGCTGGGGGTGATGGGAGAAGTGGAGTCCCTCGAGAGGTTTCGGGAGGAGAAGCTGAGGCGTGTGTTGAACGACCCGCGGGTCGATCCGGTGAGCCGGACCTTCCTCGCGCTGGCCGAGGCGCGCGCCCTCGTGCAGCTCGGGCGAGAGCAGGAGGGGCTCGCCCGTATCGAGGCCGTCGGGCACGGGTGGGCGCTCGCGCCTCGCCACGTGCAGGCGAGCGCGGAGCGCTGGCGGGCCCGCGCACTCGATGTGCTGGGCCGGGAGGCGGCGGCGCAGGAGGCGCGAGCGCGGAGCAGGAGGATCGCCCAGGAGGGCAAGCAGAGCGCGAGCTTCTGCGACGCGCTCTGCCGGATCGATGCGGCGCTCCACGAGCGGGACGAGGCGGCCGCGGGCGCGGCGGTCGAGGAGCTCGGCGCGCACGACCAATATGGCCGGGACGTGGAGCGCATTGCGCGCCGGGTCGGCGACGAGAAGCTCGCGAACGCCCTCGCACGTCACTGGCGCTACTGAGTGACCAGGGCGTGCTGCGTGCGGCGGTGGCGCGGGCACAGCCGGAGCTCGCCATTGACAGGCCCGTAGGGGCTTCGCGAGTCTCCCGTCGTGGGTGAGGGGACGCCACTCGGAGAGGTCGAGCTCGCGGCGCTGCGCGGTGGGCTCGCGCCCTCCACCAACACGGCGCGGGATCTCGCGGCGACGGCCCAGACGCCGTGCCCCCGGCGCCGCGCCCTGGCCGTGGTCGGCGCGCGCACGGAGGACGCGGCCGCCAGGCTCCCTGGGCCAGCGGCGCCATCCGGGCAGAGCCCCTTCGCGATCACCGTGGGGACACGCTTCGAGGAGATCCTCCGGCGCGACGGTGCGGCCCGGCTCCGCGAGGCCCTCGAGCGCGCCGTGCCGGTCGAGCTCGGAGAGCTGGAGCTCATCGACCTCGACGCGCGGCACCCCTGGCGACCCGGCGTGCCGCGCCCGGAGACCGCCGCGGCCCGGCGTTCGGCGACCGACGCGCTCGTCGCTGCCTGCCTCCGCGGCGAGGCCGAGGCGGACAGGCTCGTGCTGCACCCGCGCCTCGCGCTCACGGTCACCGACACGGCCCGTGACGTGGAGCCGGACGCGCTGCTCTGCCTTCGCGCGGGACGCGGGGCGCAGCCCGAGCTCCTCCTCGTCGAGATCAAGGCCTTCGTCGACCACGGCCACCGCACGGACACGCACGACCTGGCGTCCACGCGACTTCAGCTCGCGGTCTACGCGCTGGCCGTGCGCCAACAGCTGGCGCGCCTCGAGCTCGAGCCCCAGCCCATGCGGGAGGCCGTCGTGGTGCTCCGAGCGCCTGGCTCGATGGTCGGCTCGGCGAGCCTCGAGGAGGTGCACCGGGACGTGAGCCGTCTGGAACGAGCGCTCGCGCGAGCGCCGGCCACGCTGAGCGAGGTCCTGGCGACGCTGCCCGAGGGAGCCGCTCTCGACGACTCCGCCACGCTCTCCGCCCTGCCCGTACGCTACCGGCCCCACTACTGCCTGGCGAGCTGCGCCATGGCCCTGCAGTGCCGCGCGGGCGTGGAGGAAGCGGCGTCGCCGGAGTACTACGGGAGCCCGACCCGCGAGGTCTTCGCCGCCATCGGCGATCTTCGTCGCGCCCACGGCCTCGTCACCGGCAGCGAGGCATCCGAGACGGAAGAGGAGCGGGAGCTCGTGGCCCGCCTCGGCGTGCTCCGCCGGCGCATCGACGACGCGAGGCGCCGGTGTTCCTGAGCGCGGACGCCCAGGCCCTTCTCGCGGCGGAGGCCTTCGTCGAGGACGCGGCGGTGCGCGCCACCGGTTGCCGCCACCTTCGCGTCGACACGGCGCCCTTCATCCTCGTGCCCCTCGGGCTGGCCGGTGAAGACGGAGCGCCCCTCGCGTTCGGGTGGGGGCGCGGTGAAGAGATGGGCCTGTGCGTCGTGCCGGAGCCGCGCGACCGGGACGAGGTCTGGGCGGGGCTGACCGAGATGGCGCGGGTGCTCTGCCGCTGGATCGACCCGATCGGGGAGGCACGGATCGCGGTCGGGGAGAAGCGAAAGAGGTGGGTGACGCGGGAGTCGGCGCAGCTGGTCGTGCCCACGGGCGCGGGCGCCGACCTCCTCAGGAAGCTCGCGGCCCGCATGGTGTGGGCGCCCGAGGAGGTCGATCCCGTCGTCCGGCGCGCCGGTGGCTGGCTCCTCTTCTTCCTCGACCGGCACGAGCTCGCCCTCTGGGACAGCGCCTTGCTCATCGTGACGGAGGCGCTGGCGATGCACTGGACGTTGCCGTTGAGCGGCGCCGAGGGCAGCCACCTGCTCGCGAGCCTCGCGGCGCTCGAGCGGCCGGGAAGGGCGCGGGAAGCGGCCCAGGAGGTCGAGCACGAACCGGGCGGCGCGCTGACCATGCCCGACTTCGATGCGAAGAAGCTCGAGCCCGCCATCGCGGCCTACGGAGGGGCGGCTTCCTCGGAGGGACGAGCTGCGCGGCGGCGCGACGTCGAGGACTTGCTGCGCCCGATCGTGCGCCGGCTCTACGAGGCGTGTGTCTCGGGGCTCGAACGGCTCCGGGCCATCCCGCCCATCCCGGCCGTGCTCGAGGAGCGGCACGAGGACGAGCGAGAGGCGCTCGCCCGCCACGCGAGCTACCTGCGGGAGGAGGGCCGCTTCTCGAAGGCCGACTCGCTGCGGCGGAGCGTGTTCTTGCTCGACGGCGTGGAAGGGGAGATGAAGCGCGTGCGGAGCTCCGCGCGGCGGCAGGACCCGGTGCTCCGCGCGGTCGCGATGTGCGAGGGCGCCGCGCTCGAGGGGGAGGTCCTGAGGTCGGACTGGGTCCGACAGAGGCCTCGCATCTTCCGGGCGGAGCTGGTGGTGCGGGTGTCCGGCGCGTGGCGAGCGAGCGTGGAGCGGTTCCAGGTCGTTTGGGAGCGCGAGAAGCCGGCGCACGTCGCGGTGATTGGAGTGGAGGCGGACGGCGAGCACACTCTCGTGCACCTGCGCAGCGCCGATCAGCACAAGCAGCTCCGCGAAGAGCTCGACGGTCTCCTCGCGCCGGGGCGACCGATCGCGCTCGTTCAGGAGGAGCGCTCGTTCCAGACCTTCGGCTTCCCGCCCGAGGTTCCCTGGATGCTTCGGGGGAGCGATGCCTGACGAGGAGCTGGCGGCGCGGGCCCGCGCGGTGATGGAAGACGTGGTCCGCGGCGCCGTGAGGGAGAAGGGCGCGCTCCTGCGCGTCGAAGCGCCGCCGGGCGCAGGCAAGACGCGCCTCATCAAGCGCGCCGTCCGGGAAGCGCTCGCCGCAGGCACGCAGACCCTCGTGGCCGTGCAGACGAACGCCCAGCTCGTCGACCTGGCTCACGGGCTCGCGGCCGAGCTCGACGACGGCGTGGTCGGTGTGTGGACTTCCAGCGGGGCGCGCGAGGAGTTCGGTGAAGAGCTCGAGCAGGCGGCACGCTCGCCGCACGTGCGGCATCTGGAGCGCACCAAGGATCTGGAGGTCGGCTCGGTGCCGTCCGTCGTGGCGGCGGTCGCGGCGAAGTGGAGCCATCACGCGAGTACGAGCCTGGGCCACCAGCGCATCGAGCGGCGCTTCGAGCTGGGCATCGTCGACGAGGCCTACCAGATGCCCGCCTCGCGGCTCTTCAAGTTCGGTCGGCTCCTGGAGCGGCTCGCGCTCGTCGGCGATCCGGGCCAGCTCGAGCCCTTCACGGAGGTCGACACGACTCGCTGGACCGGGCTCGAGGCGACCGCCCTCACGCCGGGGCCGCGCGCCGTCAGCGCGCTCTGCGACGTCGAGCCGATGGTGGTGCAGCTGCCCGCCTCCCTCCGGCTCGACCGGCGCGCCGCGCGGGTCGTCCAGCCTTGCTTCTACCCCGAGCTGGGCTTCGACGCCGTGGCCATCGAGGGCGACCGGGCGCTCGAGCTGCGGCCGGCCGCGAGCGACGCGATCGATCGCGTCCTGGACCGGGCCGCCGAACGAGGCTGGGGCATCCTCGAGCTTCCGGCGCGCATCACCCTGCGCGACGACCCGGAGGTGGCGGCGCACCTCGCGGCGTTGGCCGAGCGGCTGGTCGCTCGGAAGGCGCGTGTGCGGGCACAGTGGCCCCCCGAGCTCCGTGGCGGGGCGCCGCTCGACCCCTCATGCATCGCCGTCGCCACCTCCCACCGCGACCAGCGGGAGCGGGTCCGGGAGGCCCTCGCCGGCGGGCCGGCCGAGGGCGCCGTGGTCGACACGGCCAACCGGCTCCAGGGCCGCGAGTTCGACGTGGTGCTCGTCTGGCATCCGCTCTCCGGGCGCGTCGAGGCGTCGGAGTTCCACCTCGACACCGGTCGCCTCTGCGTGATGGCGTCCCGGCACCGGCAGGCCTGCATCTTCGTCTGCCGGGCGGGCGTGCCCGAGCTGCTCGACGAGCACCTTCCCTCCGGCGCACGGCCCAAGGGCGCCCACGACGACCGCGAGCACGACGGCTGGCTCGCGCACCGCCAGCTCTTCGAGCTCCTCGCCGACACCACCGTCCCGGTCCGCTGAGCGGGCGTCCTGCGCATGGGGCTATGCGTCGAGCTCCACACGATGCCCCATGAACACGTCGATGTACCGGTCGCCGCCGTCCGCCACCAGGATGCGATCGTGGTGACACTCGGGGCAGCGGGTCCGGCGGAGCCAAGGGTGGAGCGACTCGAAGGTCAGGCTCCCGTCGTCGCCGTCGAGGAGGAGGCCGATCTCGCCGGTGGTCGAGAAGCCATGCTCCGTCGGCGGGCCGGGGAGGGCGCGCTCGAAGGGAGCGTGGATCAGGTTGCTACCGGTGAGTCGAAGCCCGCGGACGATGTAGCGCCCGCCGTCGAGATCGACGTTCTCGAACAAGACCAGCTCGCCCCGGTGGATGAGGTCGCCCAGGGCATCCTCCATCTTGCTCAGAACCTCGTCCAGATCGACGCCCCACTCCCGGTAGACCTCGTCGTGCTGCACGTAGCCGTGGCCGCGGAGCTCGTTGCGGAGCTTGACGACCTTTCCCTCGTTCGCGATGCGTAGGGCGCCCTTCACGCCGGGCACCCGCTTCAGGGGGGCGAGTCGTTCGACCCACCAGCCCAGGCTGGGGCGTTCCTCGAGCTGCAGCTGCTTGCCCTCTTGCATGGAGGCCACGAAGACCGCGTAGCGAACGAGGGAGTCGAAGTGGTCGAGTAGGTAGAGCATGCGCCGGAGGCCTGGCGCCTCGACCGTGATTCGGTGCCGCGTGACGGCGAGGGGGAAGGGCCAGGCCTGGAAGGTCGGGGCTCGGTCGAGGTAGCTCGATATCGTGAGCGAGTGACGCCGCGTTTCTTCGCCGATGGCGACGACCTGCTGCAGGAGCGCCCCGTCCAAGCCGTGCGCTTCGATGGTGCGGAGGCACGGCGGGCAGATGTCGGAGGAGCGGAGCTTCGTCGCGAGCTCGGCCTTGTCCCAGCAGAAGTCGAAGAAGCAGCCGACACCCGGGTCATGGCGCAACTGTTCGGGTGCGAGGCCCCGGTCGCGGAGCTCGGCGTCGATGACCTTCTTGAGCATGAAGTGGAGGCGCAGCGCCGGCGGAGGACAGGGGGTGATCCACGAGAAGTCCTCCGTGGCGATGAACAGGTCGCGGTCGTGGGTGAGCAGAGAGCCCTCACCGCACTGGTCCACGAAGTCCACACCCGAGCCGGCGAACCAATTCATCTCGTTCGGTCGGTCGATGAGCAGCGCGAGGTACTCGTCTTCTGACACTCGGGCGTCCTCGCGGTACCGCACCAGCGCCTCGAAGATGGCGGACCAAGACAGCTCGGTCCCGCTGGCGTCCAACGAGATGGGGCGAGGTTCGAGGCCCACGCGCAGCGGACCGGTTTGGCGTGCGGCCCATTCGACGATTCGAGCTGCGTCTGCTTCCGGGATGCTCTCGAGGCGGAGGAGACGAACGGTGACCGTCATGGTCCTCAGCATAGGAGCCGAGGCCTGCTCGGCTCCATCTCGGCAGCCTTCCGCCGGGGAGGGCCCGCTCGGGTGGCGGGCCGCTCAGTCTTCGAGGGCGGCGGGGTCGAGGCCGACCCACTCGGGGATGCGGTCGAAGGCGCCGTGGACCACCAGCTCGATCTCGTGTTCTTCGAGGCGCGAGGTGAACCATTTCGGCAGCGTCAGGTCGCCGCCGCCCGGGAAGACGACACGCGAGGGGCGCACGGCGTCGAGGGTCTGCCAGACCTCCTCTAGCAAGGCGCTGAACGCCTTCTGCACCAGCGCGGGATGCGGCGGCGTCGCGCCCCAGGCGAAGCCGCGCGGGTACCTCTGCGGGCGCCCGAAGCTCAGGGGGTGGCAGACGAGGACGTGGTCGCCCTTCTTGCACCAGACGCGGGCTTCGAGGTGCCAGGCCCGCGCGTCACGGCCGAGGTCGTCGGCGGCGGTGGTGCGGCGGGGAACGCGGTAGATGCCGCCGCGCTCGAGGGGCTCCCAGCCGGCGGCGGCGAGCGCCACGCTCAGTCCAGGGGTGGGGTCGTAGACGATCATGCGGCCTCCGGGTGCCAGCTGAGGTTCAGGTAGCCGGTCTTGGGACGGGTCAGATCGCGCAGCCCCGCCTCGAGGGTGCTGCGCGGGAAGTCGAGCGCCGGGTCGGCGTAGAGCGCGTCGGCGAGCTGGCGTACCTCGGTCGGCGTGGGGCGCCCGACGGGGCGGCGAGGCACCAGGCGCCAGGTGAGGTAGATGGCGCTGACGGGCGACGCGGGGAGCGGGCCCGAGGGCTCGAGGTCGACGTTGGCGACGCAGAGCCGCGTGCGCCGGCGGAGCCGATCGACGAGGCGGATGGCCAGGCGCTCGACCCGGCGGACGTCGGTCGTCGGGCAGGTGAAGCAGACGACACCGTGCTCGTGGCGTCGCTTGGTGTGGTGGTCGCGGAAGCGGTTCCGTAGCCCCTCGGGGAAGCTGCGGCCGACGTAGACCTCGATCTCCCCGAGCTCGGTCCCGCGGAAGAGGCGCGGCAGGCCGTGGACGGTCTGGATGGCGCGCCGGAGCGCGTGCGAGTACCGCGACGTGTAGTGGGGCGCGGCGTGGGCGGCCTCGACCAGGTCGGGGCCCGAAGCGACTGCGGTGTCGAAGGCGAGCATCGTCATCTCGTGGAGAGAGACGGGCGCGCGCGGAGCATCTGACAGTTGCGCGCGCCCTTCTCTCGAAGGGCTCCCCTACTCGGCGGCGTCGGCCCAGCTGGTGGGCGTGGTCTCGCTGCGACCGGTGACGTCGATGTAGCTCTCGTTCGGGCCGCGGCGGCGCACGTGGACGCTGGCGTCGAAGCGCTCGGCGAGGCCCTGGACGTGCGAGATGAGCACGACCTGCCGTCCCTGCGCGTGGAGGGCTTCGAGGGCGCCGAGGGCCACGTCGAGCGTGTCGAGGTCGAGGCTGCCGAAGCCCTCGTCGATGAAGAGCGAGCGCGTCTGGATGCGGTCGTCGAAGAGGGAGCTGAGCGCGAGGGCCAGGGCGAGCGACACGAGGAAGGTCTCGCCGCCGCTGAGCGTGTGAACCGCCCGCTGCTCGCCGGCGTCGTCCCGGTCGACCACCGCCAGGTCGAGGTCCCCGACGCGGCGGAGCTGGAAGCGGCCGGCGAGCTTCTCGAGGTGGATGTTGGCGCGGCTCACCAGTTGGTCGAGGGTCAGGCCCTGCGCGAACGCGCGCAGCTTCTTGCCGTCGCTCGAGCCGATGAGGTCGCCCAGCTCGCACCAGGGGGCGGCCTCTTGCCCGAGCTCTCCTCGCTGCGCTCGCAGCGTCTCGAGCGACGCGCGCTTCGCCTCGTGCGCGCTCTTCGCGGCGTCGAGCTGCACCCGTACCTGGTCCAGGGCGGCGAGGGCGTCCTCGTGGCGCGCGATGCGCTCCTCGAGGGCGGCGCGGTCCAGGGTAGGGCGGCCGTCCTCGCGGTGGGCTTGGAGGTCCTCGCGCCGCGCCTCGAGCTGGCCTTCCTTCGTGCGGAGCACGTCCCGCAGCGCGTTCACTCGCTGGCGGGTCTCGCGCACCCGGTCCGCCGGCCACGCCTCGAAGAGCGCGGTCAGCGCCTCGCGGCTGGAGGCGAGCGCCGTCCAGGCGTGCTCTGCGGCCTCGAAGCGCTCCTCGCGCTTCCGCTCGGCTGCGGCGAGAGCCTTCTCGGCGGCCTCGAGGCGCGTGGTCGCTCGCGTGTGCGCGTCCCGGAGGCGTGCCAGGCGCTCCTGCGCGGCGCGACGGGCTTCTCGTGAGCGCGCTCGCCGTTCGCGGAGGCGCTTCTCGACGGCGTCCGCGGGCTCGCCACCGAGCAGCGAGCGGCGTCTCTCCTCGACGGCGCGGAGCTCCGCGGCCTTCTCGGCGGCCTCCGTTCCGGCCTTCGCGGCGCGGGCTGCGCACGACTTGTG